>ERZ780168.468-NODE-468-length-49598-cov-67.365763_pt1 | contig 49598 bp, 47 predicted proteins | sample MGYA00510981_ERZ780168 | MGnify/ENA primary metagenome ERZ780168 (study PRJEB29588, sample SAMEA2158769) | human gut metagenome | biome: human gut; feature: human-associated habitat; material: faeces | place: Denmark | collected 2008/2010 ...
GCATTTTCGCTATAAAATACACATCTTTTGGATATTTTAGGTCGATCTTAAATGAAAGAGCCGTGCTGATTTGTACTGCAATAGCTGAAAAAGCAAAAAAATACGCATAAAATTGCTCCAAAAAGTTGGTGGATTAAAACAAAATTATTAACTTTGCAGTGCAAAACCCAAAAGCAAGGTTCCTTGGCCGAGTGGTTAGGCACCGGTCTGCAAAACCGTTTACAGCAGTTCGATTCTGCTAGGAACCTCAAACATAAGCCCGACAATTTGTCGGGCTTATTTGTTTTACATACCGGACATATATTCCTTCGGGTAATATATAATTGTAAAATTTTATATCTCTACGTTTATGCCTGTACTTGATGCGGAACATATAATCATAGCTTTGCTGCTGACTGTCTTTGCCGGCGGCTGTACCGGAATCGGTGCCATACTTTCTTTTTTTACGCGGCGCGACAATACGAAAATCCTTTCGGCTGCCATGGGACTTTCGGCCGGAGTGATGGTGTATATCTCGTTTATGGAGATGTTGCCGCAGGCACGTGCCGCACTGGCCGGCTCCTATGGCGAAAGGGCTGCCACGTGGTGGATGCTGGTGGCATTTTTTGCCGGTATAGCCATAATCGCTCTTATCGACAAATTCATACCTGAGGATGAGAATCCACATGAGATGCACACTATGAGTGAACTTGCCACACCCGGCAACCACCATACGAGGCTCAAACGCACCGGAACCATGCTTGCAATAGCTATCGGTATACACAACTTCCCGGAGGGAATGGCCACGTTCATTTCGGCGCTCGACGGTCTCGATGTAGCGCTTCCTATCGTAGTGGCTATCGCCATCCACAATATTCCGGAGGGTATCGCCGTGTCTGTGCCGATATATCAGGCCACCGGCGACCGAAAGAAAGCGTTCCGGTATTCACTGCTGACGGGCCTTTCTGAACCTGTCGGTGCAATCGCCGGCATGGCGCTGCTGCTCCCTTTCTGGTCGCCGTTGGTCAATGCGATATGTCTTGCCACTGTGGCCGGTATAATGGTCTACATCTCGTTTGACGAATTACTCCCCGGCTCGGAGCGCTACGGTCACCATCATCTTGCGCTTGCAGGCGTGATTACGGGAATGGCGCTCATGGGGCTTACTTTAATCGTGCTTTGAAATGCAGCATTTTGCGGCGTTTTTTTCAGCCGCAGTGGAAATGTTCCTTTATCAGGCGCTTCATCAGTTCCGTGTCATTTGCGGCACGCGATGAGAGTGTCTCGTCGTCAAACATGCGCAGCTGTGATATGCAGCGGTCTATGAGATTGGCGGGGAATACGCCGTCGGTTTCATATATTCCGCGCTGTCGCTCAAGAGCGGCGGCGCTTTCGACGCATGATGCCGGCAGAGTGTTGAGCCGAGCGAGCCTGTCGGCATTTTCCGGAGCATGGATATTTACATCCACGTATGTCGCGGCGGCTATATCAAGCGCGTTGTCTGTCTCGAAGCCGAGCCGTGCGGCTACCGCAAGTGAGGCGAGCAGATAATATACATTGGCCGAGCAGTCGGCACTGCGTATCTCTACTGTCTGTTTCTGCGACGCGTCATAGCCTGAGGGTGAAGTGGCCGGATTGACGATGCTGCTCATGTCGGTGCGCGAATTCCATCCTAACGGCACCCTTACCAGTACCGAACGGTTGCGGTCGCCCCAGCAAATGTTGGTAGGCGCTTCCTGATGCGGAACGAGACGGAAATAGGAGGTAGGATTGGTATTGCCGAATGCAGTGATTGACGGAGCCATTATCATGAGTCCGGCTATCATGCGCCGAGCGTCGTCGCTAAGCCGCATGTTTTCGTCAAGCATTACATTTCTGTCTCCGCGCATGAGCTTCATGTGGATGTGAAGTCCGGAACCTGCTTTTCCGGTGGTTATTTTCGGTGCGAATGTCACGTTGAGGCCGTGCCGGTAGGCAAGATTGCGTATCACCCATTTGGCGAGCAGCAACTGGTCGGCGGCGTTCTGAGCCGGAACGGGAAGGAACTCTATTTCGTTCTGTTCGTAGTTATAGCCGTCGAGAACGAAATTGCCCACTTCGGAGTGTCCGTATTTTATCGAGCCGCCGGTACTGGCGATATAGCTCATGCACAGAGTGCGGAAGTCATTGAGTTTGGCAAACGGTGCCGACTCGTGGTAGCCGCGCTGGTCGCAGGCGGGAAATTCATCCTGTTCGGGAGTTATGACATAATATTCCAGTTCACCCATCGCATGAAATTCCAGTCCGGATACTTTCCGGAAATTATCGCATGCATTTTTCAGCGTCATTTCCGGCGCGCTCGCAAGCGGATGGCCGTCCTTGTCGAAAAACGAGCACAGCATGGTCAGGGTAGGTATTTCGGCAAACGGGTCTTTGAACGCCGTGCTGTAGCGCGGTATGACATAGAGGTCGCTGCTGCCGGCTTCGATGAAGGGGAACAGGCTGGAGCCGTCGACCCGTTCGCCGCTCGCAAGTATATTGAGCAGGTACTCCCGGTCGTTGATTATGAAATTAAGTGTCTTCAGGCGCCCGTCGGCAGCAGGATACATGAAATTGATCATTTCAATCCCGTTGCTTTCGACATATCTTACAATATCTTCGCGGGTAAAATCTTTAGGTTCTTTCCCAAGGAATCTAACCACGTCGTTTTTGTGAAGTCCGAAATTCGTGTTCATGATATTCAGTTTAAGGTAAATATATAATACTTTAAGAGGATTTGCTTCAAATCGGTCTGAGGCAGGGATGTGATTTATAGCGTCAGCCTCCGCAGGGAGGGGATAATGTCATCCCGGTGCGGAAGCCCCGGTTCGGCAACGCGCGCCCAACTTTTCGGCTACCACCTGATTGTATTTTCATTCAAGTATTATGTCGCCGAACGATTCCGGCGCATGAAACTCCGGATGAAGCGTTCCGACCGGATTCCATGTCAGGAAATGGGGTTGCGACGTCCCTGTGGCGCATTTGCAGAGGTTTCCTTTCATCAGTAGCGGAGCGCCGGTGTATTCCACTCCTATGAGTGCGAGGGGGATGCGCATCACGACGTTCCACGCAAACAGACCTTCTACTTCACGGAATGGCTGATAGCCGCAAGATGCGTATCGCTCAATTGTGCTTATCTCCGTGTCAGAAAGCCGTTCCACAGGACGTCGGGTGGTGCGGCGAGCGGCGTTGATGGCTCCGATGCAGTTCACATCGAAGTTCCAGTAATCACCGTCGGGGACCGGACGGATGAAAAACGACACGGATGAATCCTCCCATACCGGAGTATTGTTTTCGGAGTTGACTGCGCGCAGGTAGTTGCACCGCACGAAAAAGTCGAGATAGATAGCCTTGTCGGAATGCGCCGCGTTGACGACCGTCAACGGATGATATGGATATTCGTTGGGCCAGTTGAGTGAGTCGATGGAGCAGCGTGCGCCGCGTTCCTCTATTACGGGCATAGCTTCGTCAAGCGTTTTGTTGTCGAGCTCCTTGATATACGGTATGAGTAGTGACTTGTTCATTGTTGTTGTTTTTTTTGATATATCCGCTGATACCCTTGTAGATGCCAACGACCGCCATCACGATTAGTATTGTGCCGATTATGCGGTTGAGCAACCACATTGAGCGCACATTGAAGTGCGCGCGTATCTTGTTGACTATAAAAGTTATGAAATACCACCATGCGAGCGCTCCGACAAATATCGACGCATATCCTACGATATAGTGGTAATACCGGTATTCTGGCATCAGGAAATTGAACCGGCCGAAAAGACCGATTATGAAAAACAGAATCAGCGGATTGGAAAAAGTGAACAGAAATCCGGTGCCTATATCCTTGAAAAATGTAGTCTTGTTCTCGCGCCGTTTGCGCAGGGCTCTTGCCGGATTTTTCTGGAACAGATAGATTGCGAATGCGACAAGTACGAGTGAGCCGAATATCTGCAATAGAAAATCGTGGGCTTCGATGAAATCAGTGATAAAGGCAAGTCCCAGACCGGTGAGCAGACAGTATAAAATATCGGAAAGCGCTGCTCCTATGCCGGTGAAGAATGCAGCCCATCTGCCTTTGTTGAGTGTGCGCTGGATAATGAGCATACCGACGGGACCCATCGGTGCCGATACAAGGACTCCGATGAGAAAACCGCTGATTATGATTTGTCCGAACGATACCATATATCTATTTCACTCTTTGACAATGGCGCAGTGTGCTGCCGTAGTTTTTACAAAGATAGCAAATCATGTTGATAGAATGTACCGATTATCCCATTTTTTTTTTGATATTATTTGCATTTGTCGGCCGGGAATATAATGGCGGTGTGTCTGAACGCACAAAGCCCGGAAGCGTTGGCCGGCTTCCGGGCTTCATGTCAGGGAGGATGCTCCCGTGAAGATGTATTCTGAAATTCAGATTACTTTACAAGTACTTTTGTCACCTGGCCGTCGACATTGACGATATAAATGCCGGCTGCGACTTTGAGCGACGGCATCATGATGCCTGAGAGGTTGTATACTGCTACGTTGTCGTATTCGCCGTCGATGATTATCTCGCCATGTCCGCCGGTCACGTTGCATTTGTTTTCACCTATTTCGTCGGTCACGATGTCGTCAACGCCGGCTACATCCTTGGTGGCGTATACACAGTAGCTGTGGGCGGGTACGGATACGGACACCGAAGTGCCGGTGCCGTTGAGTGTGCCGCTGAAATTACGTGAAGCGCTAAGCAGATTGGAGTTGGCGGCCGTCAGTTTCGTGGCGGAAGCTGTCACGGTGCTTGCGGATGTCCCGGGATTGATGAACGCGATGATTTCCTTGTTGCCCTTGGTCAGACGTATGCTGCGCACGCCGTTGCCGTTGTTGAAGTCAGTATATACGGGAATGACATCTTTGTCAAACATGTCGGGATTGCTGCGACGCATCCAGTTGAGGTCGGTATAGCTCTGCTTGAGACCTTTGCGGTCGTTACTGTTGTAGTAGCTGGCCGGCGGCATATCCTTGGGGTCGGTGCGGTTGGCGCTTGTGAGCTGGTAGTCATAGCCGATTTCGTCAAACTGAAGCATCATCTTGGGGCCGGGCGACATCATCAGTTGCGCTACCATGGTGCTGAGGCGTTTGAAACGGTTACTGCTCGTTTTTATGGCGTTTTTCGCTTCATAACCCACCCATTGCTCGTCGTGGCTCTGGGCGTAGTCGACTGTAGAGCATACGGGACGGCTGCATTCCTTGGAGTTGAAGTAGCGAAGATTGGCGTATGAACTGCTTTTTATGAAGTTGATGGCGTTGCCGTTCTGGTTGTTCCACTGATATTGGCCGTCGTTGCCCATGGGAGTCTCTTCCTGTACACTTGCGAGGTGTTCGTTAATGTGTATCACATTGGGGTTGACTTTCTTCATTGCGGCGTGGAGGCGTATCATGCGGTCAATACGGCTCTGGTTGTAGGCTTCGGTGCCGCTGCCGTAGCTGTTGCTGTCGCCGAGACCTTTCACGAGGTCAAAACGGAATCCGTCAACCTTGTATTTGGTGAGCCAGAAGGTAAGTACGTCGACCCAGTGCTGCTCTACGAGAGGATATTCCTGCTTGATGTCTTCATATACACCGTAGTCGTGGGGCGCTGTTTTGTTGTAGAACGGGCTTGTGCCGGCATCGTACATTGCATACCAGGGATGGAGTCCGGGAGTGTGGTTGAGCACGATGTCGAGTATTACCGCGATGCCGCATTTATGGCAAGTGTCGATAAATTCCTTAAGGTCGTCGGGCGAACCGTAGGCCTTGTCGAGTGCCATGTATGCGTTGGTGCTGTAGCCCCATGAGTTGTTGCCGTCAAATTCCATCACAGGCATAAGCTCTATGGCCGATACTCCGAGCTCATTGAGTTCGGGTATTTTCTCGATGGCTTTGCGGAGCGTGCCGTCGGCTTTCTTTGACGTACCGGTGAAGTCGCGTACAAGAAGCTCATAGATGACGAGTGAATTTGGTTTGGTGACTTTGAAATCATTTACCTGCCATCTGTATGTGTCGTGCATGTCGCCCTTGTAGACAGCGAGTATCGTGTCGTCGAAGCGGGTGTAGGGATATTCCGGACAATCAGGGAATACATCAGCGCCTACATCCTGGTCGAGCCATTTGTCGCTGTGGGGGTCGAGTATGAGGTTGGCGTACGGGTCGCCCACTTTGTATTTGCCGTCGACGAGATAGTAGTAGGGGTAGTAGGTCGAATTGTCAAGCCCGGTGATAGTATGCCAGAAATAACGGTAGCCGTTATAGTCCTGATATTTCATCGTGTTTGTGCTGAGCACCTTGTAGTCATCCCACGAACCTACGATTATCACGGATGATTTGCCGGGAGCGGCGAGGCAGAATGTCACGCTGCCGTCGGCGTTCTTCACTGCGCCCTGTTTGGGGGTACCGCCGGGATAGTTCTGCTGTTCCGACGGTTTGACATAAACCACGGGTACGGACACCTCTTTGGTTCCGTTGCTGTTGGACGCAACGACTTTTACGTCATTCTGCGCGCCGGGAGTGGAGAATGTATGGGCGTAGGTGAGCGAAGTTGCGTTTGTAGCCGATTTCACTTCCTTTTCGTCGACATACATCTTGAGTGTGGCCGGCTGGGTGGATGCGGCGGTGAAAGTTATTTCGGTAGCTTTAGTGATGGTAGTGCTTGCGGGAGTGGTGGTCAGTGACACATACAACCCTTCGGGATACACATCGATGAACTGGTCGGAGGTCTGGACGCTGCCGGCTGAGTTGCGGGCGATGATACAGATCTTGCTTACATGCTCGTTGGCATTGGTAATGCCGAAATATGAACGCATGTCGCCAATTGTAAGCTGGAACAGGTTGGCTCCGACTCGTTTGATTTTGTATTTATCTGCATTGTCACCCCAGGTGGAGGTATATGCCCAGCTGTTGGGCGACAGATTGGTATAAACGCCTATGTGGGCGTAAAGGTCGGTCGACAGATTTTGCAGATCTGCCACACCCGACTCGGCGGCATTGAATGTTATCACCACATTTTTGCTCGATTCCTGCAACGGATTGGGCGAGGGAGTAAACATGGCAGCTTTAACACCCAGAACCGACAGCATTATTAATGCCGTAAACGCGGTTAGAATTCTCTTCATGATTAAAGTTGTCGTGATTTTTATGGTTAAAATTATAGTAAAAAATTTCGGTTATAGTCGAGGGGATGTTCAATCCGTTATAAATCAGGAACTGAAAAAGGCTATTGCAAAGAAATGTAAGTGACGGCAGGTAAAGATGTCTGGTTAAGGTAGGTCAAGCCCTACAAATCCCTAATTTACATAATAATTACAAAGATATGAAATAAATATTCCGAATGCAACCCTTTTTGCATTTTTTATGTATTCGGCCTGTGTAAGTAAATGCTCGGCGTGCAAACTTGTTGGTTATGAGTGTATTGTAGGCCTGATGCATGGAGCAGCAGATAGTGAAGTCCGATTTTCAGCTGTGTGGCGGCTGCACCTGCCTGCAGCCCTACATCATGGCTATTGTTTTATAATACAATCCTACGGCTGAGAAGCGGTCATATTATGCCGCGATATTCAATAATTGCGGAATTCCTTGCGCGATGCGTCGATACGCAGCATTATGAACAGCAACACGGTAAATCCCCAAAGCGACGACCCTCCGTAGCTGAAGAAAGGGAGCGGTATGCCGATTACGGGGCACAGGCCGATGACCATGCCGATATTGATGCACAGGTGGAATATAAGATAGCTTGCCACGCAGTAGGAGTATACCCTCCCGAATGGTGTGGGCTGTCGCTCGGCTATTGCTATGACACGCAATATCAGTATCAGGAACAGTATTATCGTTATTGATGAGCCGATAAAGCCCTCCTCCTCGCCGATTGTGCAGAATATGAAGTCGGTGTGCTGTTCGGGCACATATTTCAGCTTGGTCTGCGTGCCGTTGAGAAATCCTTTGCCTGAGAGTCCTCCCGAACCGATTGCTATCTTTGCCTGATTGACATTGTAACCCGCCTTCAAGGGATCGTCCTCGATGCCGAGCGACACTTTGATACGCGTCTGCTGGTGCGGCTGCAGGGCTTTGTTGAACACGTAGTTGACCGACAGCGTGAACGCCAGTGCCGAACCTGCTACTATTATTGGCATTATAAGTCTGCTGCAGTGGCTCTTTATCATTTCGTATACACAATATACCATGCCGACTATTGTCACTCCGAGCATCGTGGCGAATCCCGGCAATTCCAGGCCCCCGGCCACGGCTATGCCTGTTATGACTATTCCAGCAAATATGAACCACAGAGCCAGATTGCGCGCGGCAAGGGCACTCTTGCTGAAAAACGCCGCTATCGCAACCATGACGAAGTCAATCAGAACGAATACTACAAATTCGCCGGTTGGCAGCCCCAGCACTGCCGAAGTAGTATATTTCACGGTCACCACAAAGATGACAATCGCAAAGACAAAGGCAAACAGTACAAGACCGCTCATGCCTTCACGGTAGAGTACGAACATGAGAGACAGGTACACAAGAGCTGACCCGGTCTCGTTCTGGGCAAGGATAAGGATTATCGGCAATCCGATGATGGCGATAGCCTTTACATAGTTGGTCTTTTTGGCGTTAAGATTGAAATTATAGCCGCTGAACAGTTTCGCAAGCGCCAGCGCTGTGGCAAATTTGCCGAATTCGGCCGGTTGCAGGCTCATCGGGCCGAGCACAAGCCACGAATGCGACCCCTTGATGTTAGGCGCTATGACGATAGTGACCATCAGCAGCGCTACTATTGCGAAATATATGGGGTATGCGTATGTTTCATACATACGTTTGTCGATAAGCAGCAATATGAAGCCGAGCACGAATGAGAATCCTATCCATCTGATCTGTTTCCCGGAAAATTCATCAAATGAGAATATGCTGGCATTGTCAAAGTCATAGCTTGCGGCGTAGATACTTATGGCGCCGCCAATCACGAGCAGCAGATACAGCAGTATCACCACCCAGTCTACCGAACGAAATATCGATGCCCTATCAGTGCTTCTTGACTCCACTATTGATAATTGTATTTGATGTTAACATTCTTTCTTCGAGATATTTGCGCTGCGGCGAAATTTCACCTTTGAGATATTTTTCCATTACGAGCGAACCGATTGGCACTCCGTAGGTTGCGCCAAAGCCGGCGTTCTGCACGTAGACGCATATCGCTATTTTCGGGTCGTTGTAGGGCGCGAATCCTATGAAGGCGGAGTGGTCTTTGCCGTGTGGATTCTGTGCCGTTCCCGTTTTGCCGCATACCTCGATGTCGGGCAGTGCGGCCAGGCGGCAGGTTCCGCCGGTCACTGCCATGCGCATACCTTCGGCTACTGCGTCGTAATGCTCACGGTCGATAGTCGGATAGCGTTTTTCAAGATATTGGCTCTCGAGCACGGTGTCCTGCACCTCTTTGACCACGTGGGGAGTGATGAACCATCCGCGGTTGGCTACCGTGGCACACAGGTTGGCTATCTGCAGCGGCGTGGCAAGTATCTCGCCCTGGCCTATTGCAATCGAAATTATGGTGTTTGCACTCCAGCGATTCGCTCCGTAAATCTTGTCGTAGTACTGTGCGTTAGGTATGAATCCGCGGCTTTCGCTCGGCAGGTCGACTCCGAGTTTATAGCCGTAGCCCATGCTGACGAGATGTTTTTTCCATGTCTCGAACGCGTTGGCTGCCGAGCCGTATTTGGAACGGCGGTTGTCGAGCATATTCTTCAGTCCCCAGCAGAAATATCCGTTGCACGATGTCTGCAACGCGGGTTTGAGCGGAAGGGGCGAACCGTGTCCGTGGCATCCTACACGCAGACCGCCGTTGATATATCCGCGGTAACATGGATATGTAGTCTGTAACGAGATTATACCTTCCTGGAGCAATATCAGCCCCTGAGTAGGCTTGAATGTGGAGCCGGGGGGGTATGCGGCCATAAGCGCGCGGTCGAACAGCGGCTTGTAGAAATCCTCCGTGAGTTTCCTGTAATTCTCGCCGCGCTGGCGTCCGATCAGTTCGGTCGGATCGTATGTTGGGCTTGATACCATGCACAGAATCTCGCCGGTCGACGGCTCTATTGCCACTACGGCACCTATTTTATTGACCATCAGGCTTTCGGCATATTCCTGCAGCTTGATGTCAAGACTAAGTTTGAGGTTACGGCCTGCTATGCCCGGAATATCCTCGGCACCGTCGCGGTAACGCCCCTGTATGCGGCCGTGTGCGTCGCGTATGAGTATCTCTTTTCCCTTGAATCCGCGCAGATGATGGTCATAGCTCTTTTCCACCCCGAGGTCGCCGCAGTAGTCACCGCGCTCGTAGTAGGGGTCGCGCTTTATGTCGGCGGGGTTTACTTCGCGTATGTTGCCGAGCACGTTGGCCGCCGACCGGTGGTTGTATTGGCGGAGTATTCGTTTCTGTATGAAGAAGCCCGGGAAGCGGTAGAGCTTTTCCTGAAGGCGTCCGTAGTCCTGCGCCGACAGCTGGGTGATTAGTGTCTGAGGTGTATATGTGGAGAAGCCCGGCGATTTGCGCATATCGGAAATGCGCTTGTCAAACTGTTCGCGAGTTATGTTGAGCGTGTTGCAGAAGTCGGCGGTATCGAACGGCTGCACGTCGCGCGGTATCATCATTACGTCGTAAGCCGGCTGGTTGTAAACCACCAGTTCGCCGTTGCGGTCGTAGATAAGGCCGCGGGAAGGATAGACCGTCTTTTTCAGGAAGGCATTGTTGTCGGCCGAATCCTTGTATTTGTCATCGTCAAGCTGGATGCTGTACAGTCGGGCAATATAGATTATTGCGATTAGTATGATGAATGACGCGACAACATATTTGCGTTTTTCAAGCTTATAGTCTTTTCTCACGTCGGCGGGATGTTAAAGAGTCAATGGCAATTATTATGATAAAAGTCAAAAGCGTGCTCGAGGCTATCTTTATGAATAACCGCAAGGGATTGAAAAATGAAAAAGTCTCTATGAGGAAAAACAGCGTGCAGTATATGAGCGAAATGGAAAATATATATTTGAGATATACCGCCACGCCGAGCGAGCGGAACGACGGCTGTGGTGTCGACATCTCGTCCTCTCTCGGGAAATATAGATGAAGCACGGGCTTGCGCAGAATGCCGAGTATGGTGCATGCCAACGAGTTCATTCCCTGTGTATCGGAGAATATGTCAATCGTCAGCCCCAGAAGGAACGATATTGTCAGCACCCAGTTGACATTAAGCGTCACCGGCAGCTTGATTATGACATAGATAAACACCAGAGGCACGGCGTAGCCGAACAGGCAGATATGGTTGAACACTATGACCTGTGTCAACACCATCAATACGTATAATATTACAAATTGCAGGGCTGTCTTGACCATCGGGTTTATTGTTTGGTGGTGGGTTTTCCTTCATTCTCATCAATTTCCACCTGCTTGATCGAGTCGGAAATATCGCTTGAAATTACTCGTACTGTCGACAGACGGGAGAAGTCGGTCAGCAGTCTTACTCGCAGTGTATAGAAGTTGTCGTCAATAGTTTTTTCACTGCCTGTCACTATGCCGACCGGTATGCCTTCGGGAAACATTGCGGAATATCCGCTGGTGACCACCGTATCGCCGGTATTATAGACTGTATGTCGCGGAAGTTCCTCAAGCAGCGCTATCTGCGGGTCCTTCCCGTCCCATACGAGCGAGCCGAACGCTTCGTTGCCTTTGACTTTGCACGACAGTCGGAAATTGGGATTGAGCAGCGAAATCAGGCGCGAATAGCTGTCGCCTACAATATTCACCACGCCTACAATGCCGTTTTGGTCAACCACGCCCATCTCAGGCCTGATGCCGTCTTTGGCACCTTTGTTGATTGTGATGTAGTTGTACGGACGGTGGATGCTGTTGTTGATTACCGATGCTATGACAAAAGTATAGGGCCGCAATGCCTCCGGTGCAATCATCGTGTCGGCATAATATTTCTCCTGATAGAGCTGGAGGGTTGCTTTCATGCCGAGAAGTTCTTCCTCCAGACGGGCGTTCTGTATCTGGAGTTCCTCGTTTGTCTCACGCAGATTGAAATATGACGTGATGTTGTGTGACAAATCATATATTCCTGCCGTCAGCCTTCCCGCCGATGTCATATATATATGATGCTGGTAGGGATTTTTGTCAAACAGGAATATACAGCTCACAATCACATAGAATGCAAATACAAACCATGTGCTGTATTTTATGAGAAAATCAATTAGATTGCGCACCTGACAGCGTGATTAACTACGTGATTTACTGAGTGAGAATGCTTGCATGCCGTAATCGTATGACGGGGGAGTGACATTATTTTTCATCCGGCGGTTAAAAACCGCGGCTACTATACCAAGCGATTTGGTAATCAGACCGGTAGTAGCCGCGGTTTCTTTGCAGAACAAAGCGCCAAAGGCGATTAGTAACCGCGGTTTGTAAAAATCGAATTTTGACACAATCTCATCAATGTGATTCGGATTGCATACTTGTTCCGGTTGTATACCGTTTATTACCGGATGAGGAATGAGAAGTGGTCGATGTTTTTCAATGCCACTCCCGTGCCTTTTGCTACCGCAAGCAACGGTTCGTCGGCAACGTGGAACTGTATGCCGATTTTGTCGGTCAGACGCTTGTCGAGACCGCGCAGCATAGCGCCTCCTCCGGCGAGCCAGATACCGTTGTGTACTATATCGGCGTAAAGTTCGGGCGGAGTCTGTTCAAGTGCGCTCAGCACCGCAGCTTCAATCTTCGAAATCGATTTCTCGATGCAGTGCGAAATTTCCTGATACGAGACGGGAATTTCCATCGGGAGAGCTGTCATCTGGTTGGGACCGTGCACGATATAATCCTCCGGCGGATTTTCAAGCTCGGTCAGAGCCGAGCCTACGTGCATCTTGATCTGTTCGGCCGTGCGCACACCCACCTTGACATTATGGGCGCGGCGCATGTGTCCCTGAATGTCGTCGGTCAGGTCGTCGCCGGCTATCTGGATGCTTTTGTTGGAAACGATACCTCCGAGAGATATTACTGCAATTTCGGTAGTACCTCCGCCTATGTCGACAATCATGTTGCCTTCGGCGGCCGCTACGTCGAGACCTATGCCGAGGGCTGCCGCCATAGGTTCATATATCATGTAGACATCGCGTCCGTTGGCATGCTCCGATGAGTCGCGTACCGCACGAATCTCGACCTCGGTCGAACCTGACGGAATGCCCACAACCATACGCAGCGAGGGGGAGAACCAGTTGTTTTTTGAACTTGCCTTCTTCACAAGTCCGCGTATCATAAGCTCGGCGGCGTTGAAGTCGGCAATCACACCCTTGCGCAGCGGGCGGACGGTGCGTATGTTGTCCGGCTCCTTGCCTTCCATCAGCTGTGCCTCCTTGCCGACAGCTATCAGCTTGTCGGTGCGGCGGTCTAGAGCCACGATTGAAGGCTCGTCGATAACGATTTTATCGTTGTGTATGATGATTGTATTGGCCGTGCCAAGGTCAATTGCAATCTCTTTGGTGAGGCTGAATAATCTCATTTTGTCTGTTTATCAATCAATGTTGGGGGGTTATTAAGTAACTGTTTAAAATTATTTTATACTAACCATTCTCATTATTTTAATATTCTGCCGGAGTCTTTTTCGTCGCTTTCCGTCTCGTCATCAGTCATGTAGCTCGCTACACTCCTTCTTCCTCACCGGAAATCGCCTGAAAAATCCTTCCGTCATAATATCAAAATAATTTTGAACAGTTACTTATAATCAAGTGTGATGCTTTGATTAATGTTTGAAGTGACGGATACCGGTCGTTACCATTGCCATGCCGTGGGCATCACAGTATTCCACCGATTCGTTGTCACGGATTGAACCTCCGGGATGTATGACTGCGGTTATGCCGGCCTGGTCGGCTATCTCCACGCAGTCGGCGAAGGGGAAGAATGCATCCGAAGCCATTACGGCGCCGTGGAGGTCGAAACCGAACGACTGAGCCTTGGCTATAGCCTGACGCAGGGCGTCGACACGTGATGTCTGGCCGATGCCGCTTGCATAGAGCTGGCCGTTCTTGGCAAGCACGATGGCGTTGCTCTTCGACTGCTTCACAATCTTGTTGGCGAACAGGAGGTCGTTGATTTGCTCGGTCGTGGGAGCGACTTTTGTTACAGTCTTGAGCATATCGGGAGTCTCGACGGCTGTATCGCGGTCCTGTACGAGTGAGCCGTTGAGTACCGAGCGGAACTGACGTGTACGCGGAGCGGGAAGCTTCTGTACGAGGATGATGCGGTTTTTCTTCTGCTCAAGCACATTGAGAGCACCTTCGGTATAGGAGGGCGCGATGATTACCTCGAAGAATATCTTGTTGATTTCATTTGCTACCTCTTCATCAATTTCGGTGTTGGAGATAAGCACGCCGCCGAATGCCGATACGGGGTCGCCGGCAAGAGCGTCGGTCCATGCCTGGAGAATGGTGGGACGGGTTGCCACGCCGCAGGCGTTGTTGTGCTTAAGTATTGCGAAAGTCGGCTCAGTGCCGAATTCAGCCATCAGCTGGGTTGCTGCGTCGATGTCAAGAAGATTGTTGTATGAAATCTCCTTGCCGTGGAGCTGGTCGAACATGGCGTTGAGGTCTCCGTAGAAGAATCCTTTCTGGTGGGGGTTCTCGCCGTAACGCATGGCGCGTTGTCCGTTGAGTGCGATGCGCAGGTCGTCGGCATCGGCGCCTGCGAAATAGTTGTATATGGCTGTGTCGTAGCCCGATGATACTGCAAATGCCTCTTTGGCGAACCAGCGGCGCTGTTCCAGAGTGGAAGATGCGCCTGATGCCTTGAGCATCTCGGCGAGAGGGGCGTATTGCTGTTTTGAGGCTACAATCACAACGTCGTTGTAGTTTTTGGCAGCTCCTCTTATGAGGGAGATGCCGCCTATGTCGATTTTTTCTATGATGTCAGCGTCTGATGCTCCGGAAGCCACTGTGGCCTCGAAGGGATACAGGTCGACTATAACAAGATCGATTTCCGGTATTTCGTATTGAGCTATCTGCTGACGGTCGCCTTCGTTTTCACGACGGTTGAGTATGCCGCCGAACACTTTGGGGTGCAGCGTCTTGACACGACCGCCAAGTATCGACGGGTATCCGGTCAGGTCCTCTACAGCCTGACAGCTGTAGCCTAAACTCTCGATAAATGATTTTGTACCTCCAGTGGAAAGAAACTTAACGCCATCAGCGTTCAGCAGACTCAGGATTTCTTCCAATCCATCCTTGTAAAATACCGAAACAAGTGCGGTTTTAATCTTCTTTACGTCAGACATATTGACTCTTTTGTTGTTATTCGTTGAATTTAGAGTGCAAATTTAAAAAATTTTTTTCACACATGTAGCGCTTTTTTCATCTTTTACTAAACAGATTTTGCTGACAAATGTTAAATATGTATACATTTAATAATTTTATTATGAAAAAGATTGGAATTTTCTATGGTTCTAATACCGGGACTACCGAGGCGATAGCCGGCAGACTCGCAAAGCTTTTCGGCATAGGGGAGGCCGATGTACATGATATTGCCGCGGTGGCACCTTCGCGTTTAGGCGACTATGACGTGCTTGTGCTTGGCACGTCGACATGGGGTGCCGGCGATTTGCAGGAAGACTGGTATGACTTTGTCGACGGCACCGATGCGCTCGATCTTACTGGTAAGACAATCGCGCTTTTCGGGTGTGGCGATGAAACGATGACCGAAACGTTCTGCTCCGCGGTAGGCAAGCTTTACGAGCGTTTCAAACCCACCGGCGCGACGATGATTGGCGAATTTGATGCCGACGGATATACGTTCAACCACTCCGGCGCATTTATTGACGGCGCTTACGTGGGCTTGCTGCTTGACGAGGTCAATCATCCCGAACTGACCGACCTGCGTCTGCGTAAATGGATCTCGGAAGTAATGTCGCAAATCGGCTGACCGTATGTAAATCGTAAATAACAAAAATGCGGTTTGGAGCAGTGGCGACCGAACCGCATTTTTTTATGATAACATTTTAATATACAGTACAAAATCGGCATTAAGCACGCTTTGATCATCTATAAAAAATAAGTGAGATAAAAACAAGATAGGAATGCCGGATAGCCTATAAACTTTCGGATTATTTTATATTCTTCACCCCTTCAACCTCCAGTAAAAATCTTTTTGTGGCAAGTCCTCCTCCATATCCTGTAAGCCTGTTGTCACTCCCGACGACCCTATGGCACGGTACGAATATGGAAATGGGGTTGGTGGCATTGGCTGAAGCTACGGCCCGCACGGCTTTCGGCTTGCCGATGCGTTGTGCAAGTACGGCATAAGAAATAGTATTTCCGTAGGGAATATTCATAAGCTCGCGGCGTACGCTTTGTTGGAATTCCGTGCCCGTCAGGTGGATAGGAATATCAAAAGAAGTCCGTTTGCCGGCGAAATATTCATCGAGTTGCGCGATTGCCTGCTCTATCACCGGAGATGTGCCTTCTTCATATTTTGCATCGAGACGGCGTTCCATATGTCGGCTGATACTGTCGCGCCGCTTTCCGTTGATCCAGTCGCATAAGCAGATTCTGTCGCCGAACGCGCCGATGATGAGAACTCCTGCAGGTGAATTATAAATGCTGATTATGATTTTTTTCATGTGATTGTTTTATGCTGATGTTGTTATGATATATTCCAAACGGTTGTAAAATTACATTTTTTTGCCCGGGAGGCAAAATCTGTGATAAGTTTTGCGTAAATAATGATAAATAATATGGAAAGGATTGAAACTTCTTGTGTGTATGAATACGTGTAGCGATTCCGCCTCAAAAACGTGAAAAACGGTTAATTGCTTTGCGGGGCGAGCGATTTGTTTTATCTTTGTGGTTTAAAACAAAATATAATACAGATATGCTTAGTCGCCTGATTGACGAAAAGAATATAAAAGAACTGCGCAAACTGCTTGAAACATGTGACAAAATTGTGATTACTACACACATAGCTCCCGACGGCGATGCTATCGGCAGTTCGCTCGGGCTGGCTAATGTGCTCAATGCCATAGGCAAGACAGTCAAGGTTATCACTCCCGATATGCCTCCGCGCAATCTTATGTTTCTGCCGGGTGCGAAGGATATTATCGTATATACAAAGTACACGGAATTCGCACAGCAGCTTTTGCGTGATGCCGACCTGATTTTCGCCCTCGATTACAATGACATCAAGCGTATAGACCGCGTCGGAGATGCTTTGGCCGCGTCAAAGGCTCCGAAAGCGATGATTGACCATCACCTTTTCCCGGGCGATTTTGTCGACGTCAGGATTTCGCATCCCGAGGTGTCGTCGACATCAATGCTTGTGTTCAGGGTATTGTGCCGTCTCGAGCTTTTCCCCTATATCGACAAGGATGCCGCCACATGCATCTATACGGGCATGATGACCGATACGGGAAATTTCTCGTACAATTCAAATGACCCTGACCTTTATATAGTGATAAGCGAATTGCTTAAAAAGGGTATAAACAAGGATGCTATATATTCAAAGGTATATAATTCCAATACTCCCGACCGTCTGCGCCTCAACGGATATGCCATTGAGCAGAAGATGAAAGTCTACGACGGCTATCACGGAGCGCTGATTACTCTCAGTCGTGATGAGCTTAACCGGTTCCACTATCAGAAAGGGGATACCGAGAGTCTGGTAAACGTGCCTCTGAGTGTTCCCGACATTGTGTTCTCATTCTTTCTGCGTGAAGAGTCTGACTATATAAAGGTGTCGGCGCGGTCGAAAGGGGAGTTCCCGGTCAATAAGATATGCGAGGAGAAATTCAACGGAGGCGGCCATAAAAATGCTGCCGGCGGTGAATTTTACGGCACCATGGAGGAGGCTGTGGCGCATTTTGAAAAGATAATACCCGAATATCTGCATCTGATTGAACGAAATGACTGATTATGTCAGCGTGAATAAAAATCTCTTTTAAAATCAAAGTATACACTATAATAATGAAATTATCCCATCTTTGTATGCTTGCTGTTGCCGGAGTGGCTTCGGCAATGTCGTTTTCAAGCTGCGACAGCGGCAAAAGTTATGCCGACCTTCTTACCGAGGAGACCCATGCAGTGAATTATTTCCTCTCCAATCATCGCGTCGTGGATGAAATTCCCGCTGATTCGGTCTTCGAGTATGGCACAGACGCTCCATATTATCGTATTGATGAGGACAGCAACCTGTATATGCAGGTGATAAATCCCGGAACGCCTGACAACAAGGTAGAGAATGACGAGCTAATATATTTCCGTTATACGCGTTATAATCTGAAATATTATTTCGATACCGGCGAAATGGTCGGCAGCGGTAATTCCAACAATCTGAACATCATGGCCACCTCGTTCCGTTTCGGCAACACAATGCTGTCGTCGGCATCGCAGTATGGCATGGGCATACAGGAACCGCTTAAATTTCTCGGCGTCGACTGCGAGGTAAACCTCGTCGTCAAGTCGCAGCTCGGACCGACCGACGATATTGCCGCAGTCGTGCCCTATATGTACAATCTGCGCTACTTCCGTCAGCCCTATTGATATGCAATCGGGCAGCACTAATGAATACAGGTTTTATCAAATCACTAACGCTTACAATTTAATAAAAAGAAACTATGTCGCTTATAAAGTCAATCTCAGGCATACGCGGCACCATAGGCGGTCGCGAAGGTGAAGGTCTGTCACCCATTGATATCGTGAAGTTTACAGCTGCCTACGCTGCTTTTATACGTAAATCCACTTCGGTTGATACCAACAAGATAGTCGTAGGACGCGATGCCCGTATTTCTGGCCCGATGGTCAGCGATATCGTATGCGCCACGCTTACATCTATGGGTTTCGACGTGGTCAACATAGGCATGGCCTCTACTCCCACTACTGAAATAGCCGTTGTCGACGAGCAGGCATGCGGCGGCATCATCATCACTGCATCCCACAATCCCAAGCAGTGGAACGCGCTTAAACTCCTCAATGAGAAGGGCGAGTTCCTCAATGACGCCCAGGGCAAGGAAGTGCTTGCCATAGCGCAGAGTGGTGAACTGCAGTTTGCCGATGTCGACAGTCTCGGCCATATATATGTCAACAATACATACGATGACAAGCACATACGCAAAGTGCTCTCGCTTCCGCTTGTCGATGTCGAAGCTATCCGTAAGGCTGATTTTACGGTGGCGGTCGATGCCGTCAACTCGGTAGGCGGTATAATCATACCCCGCCTGCTCAAAGCTCTCGGCGTGAAGAATGTCATCGAACTCAACTGCGAGGCTACAGGTCATTTCGCCCATACGCCCGAACCGATTCCTGAAAATCTTACCGACATCTCCGCACTCATGCGTAATTCCAAAGCTGATGTCGGTTTTGTGGTTGACCCCGATGTTGACCGTCTGGCTATTGTGATGGAAAACGGCGAGATGTTTGTCGAGGAATATACCCTCGTTGCAGTCGCCGATTATATTCTGAGCCATACGCCCGGTTCGACTGTTTCCAATCTCAGCTCCTCGCGTGCGTTGCGTGATGTGACCCGTCGTCACGGCTGCAAATATTCGGCCGCGGCTGTCGGTGAAGTCAATGTAGTGACCAAAATGAAGGAGACAGGCGCTGTTATCGGCGGAGAGGGTAACGGCGGTGTTATTTACCCCGAAGCGCATTATGGTCGCGATGCTCTTGTCGGTGTCGCTATCTTCCTTACGCTGCTTGCCAAGAGCGGTAAAAAGGTTACCGAACTCAAAGCCGGTTATCCGCAGTATGAGATTGTAAAGAATAAAATCGAACTTACACCCGATATTGATGTCGATGCTATCCTCGCATCAGTCAAGGAGCAGTTCGGCAACGAGCAGATTACCGATATCGACGGTGTTAAAATCGATTTCGCCGATTCGTGGGTTCATCTCCGCAAATCGAATACCGAACCGATAATACGTATCTATGCTGAAGCTGCCGATGCTGACCGCGCCAATGCGCTTGTCAAGCAGATAAAGGACGTAATCAGCCGTATTACAGGTAAATAATCACTGAATACGGTCTTCCGCAGTTAAAAAACGCGGCTACTATACAAGTGACTTGATAATCCACTCGGTAGTAGCCGCGGTTTTTAACGCGGAAGATGAAAAATTTAAATAAAATTAATTGTAAAATGAAACTCCGGCATCTTGTTTTTACTATGATTGCACTTTTCGGTGCATTGTCGGCAGCCGTCGCGGCCGACCGATACGCTTTGGTCAATATCTCAACCGCCTACGTCCGTTCGCGCCCGTCGCATTCAGGCGAGCTTGTCACTCAGCAACTCATGGGATTTCCGGTTAAAATCCTTGATTCGGAGGGGGAGTGGAATAAGGTGGAGACTATTGACGGTTACGAAGGATATATAATAGACAATACGCTTGTCGCGCTCACTCCGGAGGCTTACAGCCAGTGGAAGAGTTTGCCTCGCGTTGTTGTGACTGCTCATAAAGAATTGTCGGTAACAAATGCTCATGGCGCACAAGTGTCCGATGTTGTGCCGGGAGCCATACTCGTCTACGGCGGAATATGCCCGTCAGACAGTTCAATGGTCGTTGTTGTGCTTCCCGACGGCAGGAAAGGCTTGCTGGATGCAGGTGTGCTTACTGATATTACGGACTGGAGCGGGCAGCCGCTGTCGGTTGACGATGCAATCGCTTACGGTATGGACAATCTCGGTGCTCCTTACCTTTGGGGCGGCATGTCCCCAAAGGGGATGGACTGCTCGGGGCTGACATGGACCGCCTATTGGCTCAATGGCCGATTGTTGCAGCGCGACGCCTCAAAGCAGGCTCTTATGGGTGATAAAATAACCGATTGGAAGCAGCTTAAAGCCGGCGACCTTGCATTTTTCGGCAATCCAAAAACAGGCCGAATAACCCATGTCGCGCTTCTACGCGACGACAAAGGTAACTTCGTACACAGCAGTGCCGGTCGTGTCCGCCTCAACTCGCTTGACCCCGCAGCTCCCGACTGTATAAGCGCCAAATTTATGTGGGGCATATCGTCAGACAATTTCCGCGCTATAAAAAACGATCCCAAATCTTCCCGGCTATTCAATAAATAGTCTGATAAAACGGTATTTGCAGTTGTAATAAGGTTGGATTATTTGGAAACCGATTGACTTTTATACCTTTTTGTCGGTGATTTTGGGCTGATGTGAAATAAAATTTGGATTTTAGGAAATATTTTCATAAATTTGCACTCCGAATTGTGAACAAACAAATTAAACAACAAATAAAAGATGAAACGTACATTTCAACCTTCTAACCGCAAAAGAGTTAACAAACACGGTTTCCGTGAAAGAATGTCGACCCCCGATGGTCGCAAAGTGCTTGCACGTCGTCGCGCCAAAGGCCGCGCTCGTCTGACTGTATCTGACAGCATCGCCGGAAAATAATTCCCGCATCAAGATACGGGCACTTCACGGTAAAACTATACCGTAACACCCTGACTCTTAAAAATCCAAAGCCGAAGTCGACTGATCACCGACCTCGGCTTTTCTGATTATATGCAGCAAAGAATAAATAAAGAATAAAAATAGTTTAGCTTCAATCCGAAATTACAGTGCATCTAACAGCTCCCATTTAATATCACTTTCCGCGGAAAAACCGCGGACAACAAAGCCGGCAATTTTTATATTGGCATGCACTGCAATTTCGGCCTGAGCCATAGTTTATTTGATTGAAATAAAATAGTCGGATTGATATAGAAAAATGTATTTTTGCTATGGAAATAAATTGAAAAAATATGGGATTTGCTATGTCTTAATAATCTTGTGCCGGAAGATTGTGAACAACAGCTTATAGAGCGAGCTAAAGTATATGCATGGAACGATAAAAATGATACATATGAAGATGTGTTTTTTGAATCTTTGGATGATCTTGAGAAGGATGGGGCAAAAAAGATTGACGTTGATTTGTTTATGGCTGTTACTCGGCTTGATTTTAAAGGTGTAGGAGAATTACTTAAAAGCGGCGCAAACCCGAAAGCTGAAATTTTGGTTAGAGAGGGATCTGATGATGAATATCCTGAAATTTGGAGTTCGTTAGAGCATGCCGGTATGCTTTGGGGAGATGCATATAGTGGGTGTCAAGATATGCATGTCAGATTATGGAAAAAGGAATATAATAAAGAAAAAAATATTATTTTAACGGAAAGAGATCTTATTCAAGTATTTATTTCCTCATCAAATAAATTAATGTATGAATTATTAGAGTCGTATGCGGCAAACGAATAATTCTACTTTAACTTCAAACACAAAAACATTAGCGGCGAGTTTTTTATAAATAAATCCTGGTATAGTTATAGATACATTTAACCAGTCTCTAAAACGGCATTAGGCTCATTAGTGCTACGATTAGGCCGGCCATCTGCGCGATGAAAAAGTACCATCGTTTTGTGCGGAACTGCGTTTTCCATTCTTCCAGACGCAGGGGTATATTTTTTATCGGTTCGCGTTGATGGGCTTGCCTGATCCTGAAAATAAGCAACCCAAAAGTAGCGAGTCCCATAATGATAAGCCCGATGTAAAATAAAGTATCATTCATATAAATCAAACGCTCTCTGCCATTGATAAGTTTATGAAAGACGGGAAGCGTTTTTACATTGATGATTGTCAGAAAGATTGTTTTTCCGACTGAATGCTATTGAATAGTGGCGAGGAGGGAGGGGAGTTCGTCGAGGGATTTTATGCGGTATTGCGGGCGGTAATCGTCGGAGGGGAGTGATACCTGCTGGGAGTGGATGTTGCGGCCGTTGTCGATGAGCTGTATTGTTGTCCATCCGAGGCGGTTTGGCCAAAGGAAATCTTTCATGGGATTGTCTCCCACGTAGATGAAATGCCTTACATCGGGATTTAATTTCATCATGCGCTCGAATGGGAGCGGGGTGTATTTTTCTCCGCCGATTGTCTCGGAAATGGAAATATTGTCGGCCGGGATGAGCCGATCGAGTCCGAGTGCCTTTATTTTGTTGGTCTGGGTAACGGTTCTTCCATCGGTGATTAGGGCTATTCTATAGCCAGCCTCGTTAAGTTGCTTAATCACTGAGACTGCATTGTCGGCTGATATATCGGGGAAATGATTGCGATAGGTCGCTACCATCCAGGGTATGTCGTAATCATGATTCAGCGACTGCTGTATAGAGCGGTTGAGAAGATATTCGGCAAGTGAGTCAAACGGGTTGAGGGGTGCGTGTGCCATGACATGCACCATCTCGTCGTAATTGAACGCAGTGTTGACTTCGGCGAGCTTACGGGCTACAGCGCGATAGCCTGACATGACGAAGTCCCGCTCTTTGTAGAGCGTATCGTCAAGGTCAAATGCCACGAGTGTCGGTATCATAATGCGGTGTGGCGGTTGATCAGTTGTGCTACATATTGTATCTGTTCATCGGAAAGGGTAGTGGAACTCGGCAGACACAGACCGTGGTCGAACAGGCGTTGCGACACACCGTTGACGTAGGCCGGTGCGTCATTGTATACAGGCTGCATGTGCATCGGACGCCATAACAGGCGCGTCTCGATATTGTGTGATGCCAGTTTCTGGCGCAGGTCGTCGGCGCTGACCGGCGATGCATCGTCAAGCAGTATTGTTGACAGCCAGTAGTTGGAATTGAATGTGTTGTCGGGGTTGTTGTGGACTGAGACAACAGGGTTGTCGCGCAGTGCGTCGGCATATATGCCGTGAATCGCGCGACGGCGGTTTACACGCCAGTCGAGTTCCTCCATCTGCGCACATCCTATCGCTGCGCTGACGTTGCTCAGACGGTAGTTGTAGCCGATAGTCTCGTGGTAGTAGTACGGACGGTTTTCTCGGGCCTGTGTCGCGAGAAACAATGCCCGCCGGGCGCTCTCCTTGTCGGGACATATAAGCGCGCCGCCTCCCGATGTGGTTATCATCTTGTTGCCGTTGAAACTGAGTATGCCGAAACGGCCGATTGTGCCGCATTTGTGTCCGTCGTATTCCGAGCCGATAGCTTCGGCGGCGTCCTCGACTACCGGAATGTCATATTCGGCGGCAATTTTCATTATCTCGTCCATCCTGGCCGGCATGCCGTAGAGATGCACTACGATGATTGCTTTCGGCTTGTGCGACGTGAGTTTTATGCGTTCCTCGATGGCGGTGCGCAGGAGCGCCGGGTCCATATTCCATGTCATCGGTTCGCTGTCGACGAACACCGGGCTTCCGCCGAGATATACAATCGGATTGGCCGAAGCCGAGAAGGTCATCGACTGACATATTACTTCATCTCCTTTGCCGACTCCGATAATTGCAAGCGCGAGATGTATGGCCGCTGTTCCGGCGCTGAGTGCCACGACATTGTTTTCGCCGAGATATTCGTCGAGCAGTTCCTCGAAACGATTGACATACGGCCCTAACGGAGTAATCCAGGTGGAGTCGATGGCATCTTTCACATATTTGTTCTCATTGCCGGCAAGATGCGGCAACGACAGTTTTATTTGTTCTTCCATATCGCAAAATTACTCATTTTATCGCTTGCGGATATAATTTTGCGTATATTTTCTCGTTAATTTTTTAGAATATTTTTTCAATCCGATTATCCGGCTACGAGCCGGTATGACATATATCCTGACATTGAAATGAACTTACGTAAATTCTGCATATTCGTAGCCGCCGTCACGGCATGTGCCGTAGTCGGTTACGCCCAGGTAAAAATACGCGGTAAAATCATCGATAACGAGGACAAGGCTCTCGAATTTGTGACTGTACGCATAGCGGGTACGGCTCTCGGCGCCACATCGGGGCTTGACGGCACTTACTCGCTGTCGGTGCCGCAGCGCGACACAATCAATGTCGTGTTCACCTGCATCGGCTACAAGGAGGTGAACCGTCGGCTGATCGATGCGTCGGGCGACGTCACCCTCAACGTAAAGATGCTCCCCGCCACTTACGAAATAGGAGAGATAGAGGTCACTGACATAAAGAAACAGACGTCGCAGATGCAGACCATCGATGCTTCCAACGTGCGTGTATCGCCCGATGCCACCGGCGGAAGCGTCGAAGCAATGCTGGCCACTCTTGCCGGTGTCAATTCCAACAACGAGATGTCGTCGCAATATTCGGTACGTGGCGGCACTTACGATGAAAATTCGGTATATATAAACGGTACGGAGGTATATCGTCCGCAACTTATATCGTCGGGACAGCAGGAGGGGTTGAGTATCATCAATCCCGATATGGTAGGGGCCATCGGTTTCTCTACGGGAGGATTCGGCGCGGAATATGCCGACAAGATGTCGTCGGTGCTCGACATCACATACCGCGAGCCGGAGGCTTTCGAGGGGTCGGTATCGGCAAGTCTGATGGGCGGAAGCATCACTCTCGGTCAGAACTCGAAGCATTTTTCCCAGCTTCACGGGTTCCGCTACAAACGCAACTCGTCGCTGCTCAGTTCGATGGACACGAAGGGGGAGTATGACCCGAATTTCCTCGATTACCAGACCAATATGGTGCTCAAGATGAACAGTAAATGGCAGTTGTCGTTCCTCGGCAATATCGCTGTCAACAATTATAATTTTACGCCGACAAGCCGTCAGACCAATTTCGGAACATCGGAGGATGCCAAGCAGTTCAAGGTGTATTTTGACGGTAAGGAGAAGGACAGGTTTGAGACCTATTTCGGCGCATTGAATCTATCATACCGCCCGTCAAACGCTACCACGCTGTCGCTCCTCGCTTCGGGGTATCTCACCAACGAGCTTGTAAGCTATGATATTTCCGGAGAGTATTGGCTCGACCAGGCCGGCACGACCGGCGGCGGTAATTCCGACAATGCCGTCGGGGGCGAACTCGGTGTCGGCCGCTACCATGAGCATGCGCGCAACCGATTGAAGATGTCGGTGATGTCGATGGGACTTAAGGGTGTCACGGGCATAAAGCATCACAATCTGTCGTATGGTATCGATTTCAAACATGAGACGATACACGAACGTTCACGTGAATGGGAGCTGCGCGACTCGGCCGGATTTACGTTGCCGACCGACCAGAATGTCATCAAGATGATTTACAATATGTCGTCGAAGCATAATATCTCGTCAAACCGTATGGCATTCTACGTGCAGGATTCCTATCGTGTCAACTCTTCGTCGGGCTATTTCGCCATCAACGGCGGATTGCGTTTCAGCTACTGGGATTTCAATAAGGAGTTTCTTGTCAGCCCCCGCGCATCGGTGGCTTTTGTGCCCGAACGCAACAACAATCTTACCATGCGTGCGGCAGCCGGCCTGTACTACCAGTCGCCGTTCTACAAGGAATACCGTATGCCTCAGGATGATGGACAAGGTAATACAGTGATAGCCCTTAACAATGAAATCAAATCACAGCGCTCGATTCATTTCATACTCGGCACGGACTATACATTCAGGGCATTCAATCGCCCGTTCAAGCTGTCGGGAGAACTTTATTACAAGAATCTCGGCAACCTGATACCCTACGAAATAGATAACCTTAAAATAGTTTATTCGGGTAAAAACGAGACGTCAGGCTATACGGCCGGTCTTGACCTGAAACTGTTCGGACAGTTTGTGCCCGGCACCGACTCGTGGATCAGTTTCTCGCTGATGAAAACCAACGAAAAACTTAACGGCGTCAATGTGCCGCGTCCTACCGACCAGCGCTATTCGTTCGCCTTGTTCTTCACCGATTATTTCCCCAAGTTCCCGAAACTGAAATTCTCGTTGCGCGGCATACTGTCCGACGGGCTTCCGACCACTGCGCCCCACAGTTCGCGCGACAAGGGCTACTTCCGTGCTCCCGCCTACAAACGCGTGGATGTAGGCTTGTCGTACGCGTTGCTGTCGCCGCTGAGCGATGATGATGTCAATCCCTCCGGCCTGCACCGTTATTTCAAATCGATATGGCTTGGATTCGACGTATTCAATCTGCTTGACATCTCCAATGTCAGCTCCTACTACTGGGTGACTGATGTCAACAACATCCAGTATGCCGTTCCCAACTACCTCACACGCCGCCAGTTCAACGTGCGCCTGACAATCGATTTTTGAGTAAGGTATGATATTACCGTAGGATTGAGGTTGAAATGTCCTTTTCTCCGGTCAGTTCACTGCTATTATTCTTATAATCAGTGCGTTTTATAGTCTGTGCGGTTGCTGTGACATAATTGGATTGGGAAAATTTTGGTAATTACGGAAATTTTTCGTTAATTTGCAGCCGCAAAGGGAACACTAAGGAGGGATGCCTTAGACTTTGTAGCGGTCGGATATCGTTTATCAGTCTGCTTCGGAGAGATATTCCCGTATAACTTGATTTTTCAAAGGTACAATAATCATAAGGAGTTATGACACTTACAGCTATTGCAGTGGAACATGCCGGACAATTCATGTTTCCGGCTGAATTGGCAAAATCACGTGCCGATTATTCCGAAGGCAGAATTTCTGCCGCTGAATTGAAAAAGATTGAAGATGACAGTATTGCCGCTTTGGTGGAGCAGCAGCGTCGTGCCGGTCTGTCGGCCATAACCGACGGCGAACTGCGTCGCAGGTCATGGGATTTGGACTTTCTTACCGGACTCAACGGGGTGGATTCGACCTGTGTCACAAGCGGCAATCTGTGGGAGGATACCGAACTGGGTACGGTGATGCCTGCTATTGAGGGTGAAATATCATTCAATCCGGAGCATCCGATATTTGAGCAATTCGTTTTCCTTAAGAATTTATTGAAATCCGGTGAGACTGCGCGTGTGACACTTCCGTCACCGGCGCATCTGCTTGTATGGATTATGCTCAACAGCAATGGAAATTCAATTCAGGCTATCGCGTCTCAGCTTGCCGAGGCATATCGCCTGACGATAAAGAAACTTTATGAACTCGGTTGCCGCAGTATCATATTGCGTGATACGTCGTGGAATACGTTCTGCGACCACGACAAACTCAAGCGTCTGCTTCAGGGTGGTCTTGACCCGCTGTCAATCATGCCTATGCTTACCAAAGTCAACGATGACGCGCTTGCCGATATGCCTGCCGACATGGAGCGCATATTGTCGATAAAGGCAAACTGCACAGAGCGCTTCGGTAAAGCCAGTCATCTGCATCCGCTTATCGTGAATGCAATTTTCAACCATGCCAATGTGAGCGCGTTCATGGCCGAATCGGCGACTGCATGTAATCTGCTCGGGGACCATGAGATTGCTTTCCCTGAGGGAAAAGGCCTGATACTCGGCGTTGTCGACGTAAAGCAGCCGCAGCTCGAATCATGTCAGGATATAACGGATAAAATCGACAGTGTGCTTGCCAAGGTCAGTCCTGCATGGTTGCGCATCAGCCCAACCGACGGGTTCATGATTAATGACGATACCTACGACACATCATCCTTCATGCCCGAAGATCAATGGCGAAAAATATCTCTCCTGCAAAGCGTCGCCAACAATAACTAATGGATAAGGCCTACGGCAAGCCGTGGACTTATATCGATATTCCATTGATAAAAGGCAGGATTAGATATTTTTGACGGAATCAACCGATTTAAACATATCTGAATCACTTCATATAATGCCTTTTGACATATTCCTCCCATATATATGTCCTTTTTACAACTATAAAACAAGGCGCATATATATGGGAGGAATATGTTTTAGCATTTTATAAAATGCCCTTCAGGCATAGTTGAACTTTTTAAATCAATTGCTGGATGGCCTGGTGTCGTAGTAAATTTCTAAGTATAATCTAATTATCTTCAGCAATGATGCTTCCGATTTTCAGCCCCAGACTTTTTACTGAAAAGTCGCTTTCGGCCCGCAGACGGTTGGCACGGCTCATGGCTGAATAACATGCGTTGTCGTTATCAATGGTTTCTATGGCTTTGCGCCAGCATTCTATATCGTTTTTAAGAATAAAGGCGTTTTCTTTTGTGAGATAAGTATGTGTAGGATTGCTGTCGGTGATAACAATGGGTTTTCCCATTTGCATGGCAGTAATGAATACGAGTTGTCCTGACGATATGTTCAGATCTTTTCAGCGGTATAAGGACTGCCCGGGAATTGAACATCTGTTTTTTCATGTCTGAGCCGAAGCAACTTTGGTCTCAATCCGAAATTATAGTGCATATTCCACGTCCCATTTAATATTGCTTTGAGGGTGTTGCAGAACTCGATTTTAGCTGCCCGCAGTTGAAAACCGCGGCTACTACACAGCTGATTATAAGGAAACTTCGCATAATAGCCGCAGTTTTTAACAGCGGAAAGTTTAGTTCTGCAACACCCTCACAATAAAGCCGGCAATTATCATATTGTCATGCACTGCAATTTCGGCCTGAGCCCAACCTTGTAGTATTTCTATATTGACAGGAATCTTTTGGGATCAATGCAAAAACTCAGTTGTTAAGATTATACCCCACCGAGCCTTCGGCTCTCCGAGTATGCATTCTGAAAATGTTTTTATTCGTGTCGATTATTAACAAATCAAACAGGTATTATATCTGACCCATCTTTTGCTTCAAATTCGGATTCTAAATATTCATGAAGCAGGCAAAGAAAAAACGCTTAAAAGTCGACTGTTAGTTGTTGACTTTTAAGCGTGTTATGTTGCGGAGCGACCGAGATTCGAACTCGGGAACCGGTTGTGCCGGTTACACGCTTTCCAGCCAACGTAAATATCTCACATAAACATCTGTGGTTTAATATTTTAGTTATTTTCTCTTTTCGGTCTTGCGCTGATTTTGCGCTGACCTATTTATTTCGCTGAATTTGAGTGATTCAAAACTCTATATTGTTTCTGACGAGTAGGATTTCGAGGCGGTGAAGTTCATCCTTCATCCTCAGTATCTCGTCTTTCAAATCCGTTATCGTTTGCTGCTTTTCTTCTATTGTCTCACGCAGACCCTCCATTCTCTTATAGAGAGCGCCTTCGTGAATTTCCTGGTCCTTGATTTTATCCTGGGCACTTGCATATTGAGCCTTAAGTTCTGTTATGTCGCTACGTAATTTCTCGTTTGCGGCCCGTAGTTCATTGACTAACTCTTTCTCGCTTTGAGAAACGATTGCCGCAACTGTTGCAGCTGTCGGGCCAATAGAAGACATCTTATTCTCATCGTCTATCCAATAAGCATCTTCATCTATCTGCAACCGTTCTACAAGGGTGTTGATAATGTGCTGAGAGATTTTAGTCTTGCCGTTCTCCATTGCAGAAATGGAACTCTGCGGCAGGTTGAGCAATGTTGCCATCTCAACTTGCGACAGATTCTTGTCTTGGCGCACCTTTTTCAGAGCGAACTTTATCATGCTATAACGTTAAATAAAGTTAATATGGCGATAATTTATCGGTATTTGGCGATAATTGACTATCTTTGCCGCCGAAAACACCTCGGAACATCAATACAGAATTGAAGTTTCACGGTGCAAATATAGTGATAATTTCTTATCCAAACAAATTTTTGTATGGATTTCTCAAATAAATGCTGATATTTATGGAGACGAACAGCTTCAAAGCCTTGTACTTGACCGCAAAAGCCAAACCGACACCCGGTTATGCTTTTATCGTTGAGGTTGCCAGAGTTACAGGCAAAAGACCCGGAACCATTCGCCGTTGGCTCGACGGCACCCAATCACCGGACTCAAAGACCCGCGTTATACTCGCCGAGTATTTCAATATTCCTGAAAATATTCTTTTCCCTAAATTATAGCGATAATATAGTATGATTACAAGTGAACGACCCAATGTTTCGGAAAATGGTCGTTACACCATATCCGAAACCTGCAAGCTGCTTGGCATTTGCCGTGACAGCTTGCGCAAATATACCAACGAAGGACTTATCCGTTGTGGCTTCCGTCAGTGCTACAACCACAAGTTCTATCTTGGTCGAGACATCCTTTTCTTTTGGGACAACCAACAGGAGGTATTCGTTTAGCGCCGAATAAATCAGTTATGTAATGGCTCTCATATCTCAACGAACCATCGCCGCCGTCCACGACCTGAATATCGTGGACGTGGTGGTACACTACGGGCTGCAACTGAAGAGGAGCGGCAGCAACTATACCTGCTGCTGTCCGTTCCATAACGAGCGGACACCGTCATTCAGCGTATCAAAACGGCTGAACTTAGCCCACTGTTTCAGTTGTGGCAAGAGTGTAGGCCCGGTGCAGTTCGTCATGGAACAGCAAGGACTGGAATACCGTCAGGCTGTCGAGGAACTTGCAAAGGCTTTCGGTATTCCTGTCGAATACGAAAAGGACGAGCGCACCGATGCCGACATTGCAGCGGAGAAGAAGCGCGAGAGTATGAGGGCAATCCTCACTCTCGCCCAAAACTTTTTCTCCGAACAATTCCTTTCGGACTCCCCGGAGGCGCAAGCGGCCCGAGCTTACGCTTATTCACGTTGGGACGAGGAGTATTGCAAGCAATTCGGCATCGGTTACGCTCCACGCGACTCCGCCGTTTTCATCGACTACATGAAGAAACAGGGCGCGGATATTGGTCTGCTCCTCGAACTCGGACTGTTGGGACGCAACAAGGAGAACGGCAACCTGTACTCCATGTTCCGGCAGCGCGTTACATTGCCGGTCAGAAGCCGTACACGCTCTATGGTGACTTTCTCCGCACGGTATATAGGGAATAACCCCGACATCATGAAGCGGAGCAAGTATATGAACCTGACCGACTCTCCGCTTTTCAACAAGAGCGAGACACTGTTCGGCATCGACGTTGCCGCCAAAGCCGCCCGCGAGTGCGGCCATTTTGTCGTGGTCGAGGGTGGCCCCGATGTCATGCGCTTGCAGATCATCGGTGTTTTACAGGCCGTGGCCCCGATGGGCACGGCGCTCACTGCAAAGCACCTCGCTCAGATGAAGCGGGTGTGCGGCTCAATCTGTTTTATCCCGGACTCCGACGCGCCTAAGGGGAAACTCTATGGCGCAGGTGTCAGCGCGGTAATGAAGAACGGCAAGCTCGCTCTCGCCAACGGCTTCGATGTCAGCGTCCGTGAACTGCCTCGCTCCGAGGAGGACGATGAAAACGATGTCAAGCGCGACGCTGACAGCTTCATTACCTCTCTGGAAGTTTACAACTCCCTTGAAAGTGCGCCGTTTATTGTTTGGTACGCACAAAAACGGCTCAAAGGCGCAGACACCTCGGAGTTGCAAGCCGAGGTTATTTCGGAGGTAGCGGAGCTTATGCTCTATATTTCCGACGAGAACCTGCGCGAGATGTATCTTGACAGGCTCTCAAAACTTGTCGGAAAGATGAAGATGTGGCGCGATGCCGTCAAACGTGCCGGACGAAGGGTCAAGGAGGCTGAGAACGTAAAGGCCGACTGCGACGGCATAAAGCCTGAAATTCTCGCGTCCTTGCGCCGCCGCAGCATCATCCCGAAGAACGGATGCTACTGTGTGCCTGACGATGACGGCAACCTTAACCGCTGCTCCAATTTCCTGATGTTCCCGGTGCTGCATATCAAGGGCAGCGATTGCTCGACACGCATCTTCCGCATACTCAACGAGCGGAGCGAGGAGGACGTGTTGGAACTGACTTCCGGCGAAATAGTCAATCTCCGCGACTTCAACAAGGCTCTGATTGACCGTGGCAATTTCTTTTGGCGCGGTGACGCCAAGGCTCTCACCGCCCTGCAAGAACATCTTGTCGAAGTCACTCCGTCGGCCTCGCTCATAGAAATCCTCGGCTGGAATCCCAAGCTCCGCTTCTACGCTTTCTCCAACGGCATCTATGCCGATGGCAAATTTTATCCGACCGACAAATTAGGAGTGGTATCATACGACCGATATTTCTATTATCTTCCTGCTTTCTCCGAAATCCATGCCGACAATGAAAAGGGGTACAGCTTCGAGCGCCTGTTCCGCTGTGTGCCGACCGGGGCGGCCACGCTCCACGAGTTTGTCGAATTGCTTGTCGGCGCTTACGGCACCGGCGCTATGGTCAGCTTCGCATGGACCATCGCCTGTATCTTCCGCGACATCATTTTTGAACGGTTCAAGAACTTCCCTGTTCTGAACCTGTTCGGTCGCAAAGGCTCAGGCAAGACGGAGCTTGCCCGCGCTTTGTCTTCACTCTTTTATGTGCTGCCGGAATCGCCGCACTCTATCTCCAACACCACAATTCCTGTTATCGGCTATATCCTCTCCCATGCCCGGAACTCGCTCATTATTCTTGACGAATACATGAACGACATGAAGGACATCCGCATCGACCTTCTCAAAGGTCTGTGGGGCGGAACTGCCCGTAGCAAGATGGATAACGGCATACCGCTGACAATACCTGTATTGTCGGGCGTTATCCTTGCCGGGCAGTATAAGCCCGAAGACGAGGCCATTTTCTCGCGCTGCATACATCTGATGTATTCCGAGACGGTGTTCAGCGACGATAAGAAACGCGCCTACAAGAAACTGAAGCCGCTGATGGACCGGGGCAATATGCACATGCTCCTCCAACTCCTCAATCTGCGTGATATCTTCGAGAAAGGCTTCTTTCAGGCTTTCGACCTGACGAAGAACGATGTTCTCGTCAAGCTGAAAGAAGACCGCATCGAGGAGCGAATACTCAACAACTGGCTCGTGGCCCTGGCCGCGTTCCGCGTCATTGAGCCGCATATCGACGTGCCTTTCACTTACAATGATCTATTCGAGGCCATTGTAAACGGCATCCGCTATCAGAACGACCAGATCAAGAAATCTTCGGACACCGCCAACTTTTGGCTCGACCTCGATTCCCTGCATACTGCCGGTAAGGTCAAGGAGAAGTGCCACTTCGTCATCAAGTCGCTACCTTCTTTCGCTCCGCTCAAAGGAGAGAGGCGCAACTTCGTCGAGCCGAAGCGAATAATCTTCCTCAACTTCAAGGCAGTGCGCGGGCTTATGGAGATACGCTACAAGCAGAAAGGGGGCGTTACGCTCGATATGTCTACGCTTGAATCCTATCTGAAATCATTGCCTCAGTACCTCGGCATGAAGCAGCAGCGTTTCCAAATCCTGCGCAACAACGGCGAACTGGACGAGGAGTATAAGTCGGACGGCTCCGGCCAGTCGAAGAAGTACGTCAACAGCAATCAGGCTTATGCACTTTGCTTCGACTACGACAGTCTGCAACATACTCTCGACCTCAATCTCGAAACCGTCCGGCTGACTGAGGATGAATTGGACGCTGACCCGGAGGAAACACCTGCGGCCACCGACAATGCTCCTTTCGGCGCTCCGTCGGAGGAACAGGGCGAGCTGCCGTTCTGATTCAGTTGTGGCGATTAGCTCCACAACTAGTGCGATTATCGCCTCGGTTGATAGTTCAACTATGGTGATTATCCCCACAGTTCAGCCATTGCGATTATCGCAACAACAGAATTTCAAGCCATGCAATCTTGCGTGGCTTTTTTGATGCGTTTATGGCTCGTTTTCGGAGAATTTTTCGCGAAAACAAGTGGCATATTTCGGTGTGACAGCTATTGCAGATGTTACTGCTTTGATTGTCAAATACTTTGCCAATATTACACGGTATGACACCGATATTACAAAGTATTACAAATTTTCGGCGGCGGCGAAAAAATATTACAACGTATTACAGCCGATAGGGTCTATATCTTCTTCTTTTTTCTTCTCAAAAAAAGATAAGATATAGGTTCTCAGCCGCATATCGCGCCTGACTTCCGGCGTGTAATAACTGTAATACTTGTAATACTCGCACCCCGTATCTCCTGAAAGTGAAAATATTTTTCCTTTCGGCGATATTCGGCAATCCTCGGCAACTTTCGGCATTGATATTCAGTGTTTTACGCTTGATAATCCCGATTTTTATTGCTAACTTTGTATCAAGATAATCAGGATAATATGAGCGACCTTTGCATCTATTTACCGCTTGAAGACTACCTCGCGCAGTGGTTCGTAAACGAACACGGCGGCGAGAGGCCGGTGCATCTTCTTCGCGGCTCCGTCGAGAGCAAGGCACTTGAAACATATCTGGAGAAGCTGCCGGACGACATCGAGCCGGAGGTGTTCGCCCCGGATAAACTCGCGGTCAGGATTCCTACGTTCCGAAACCGTCCGCCGGAGGTCTACAATTACCTGCCGCCTCGAGCACTGGCTCTTTTGCTGAATATCATCCGCAACCGCTTCGACATTCAGCTTTGGGAGGAACTGCACCACTTCGGTAAGATAGGCAAGCGTCAGGACGAGCTGATTTATGCGTGGATGGAGAAGCACCGCATCGACCCGACGGAGAAGAACTGGAACGCCATCGCCAAACGCTATCAGCGGCAGCGCAACATCTACATGATGCGCGACAGGGCGAAAAAGCAATATATCCGCAAAAAATCACATTGATTCCAGCGGTCGGATTTTTCAATTCTACGATTTCTACGATAATGCGAACAACAACTCAGATACTTCCCGGTATAAAGGCCATCGGCTGGGTCGACTGCCGACACCTGCCGAGGCGCGTTGACCTCTCGGCCATCTGCGGAATGTCGGTGGTCGTCCTGACCGACATTCACCCGATAGAGTTCTTCGACGAGCCTCAGTGCGAGTGCAAGACCAAGAAGGACGGTGCCGGGTACGAGGACACCGCCACCTTGAAGTTCCTGACTTCGCAGAAACTTCCCCGGTCTGCCTCGCTCGGTTTTGTCGTTACTGATGTCAACGGCAAATCATATCTTATCGGCTCACTCGAAGCTCCGCAGCCGCATGTCGAGTGCAATCACCAGACCGGCATACCGTCGGGCGATGCCGCCGGATATGAATACGAAATTAAGCACGTCTCCATCAAGTCGCTGGTGCCGTGCGTCATATAACTTTTGCATCAGAGACCAGTCCCGACCGGTAGTCGCCGCAGGGATGCGGCTAAGGTCAACACAGATTTTGAAGTTTATTTTTCCGCTTGCGCGTGATGCGTAGGCGGTTTTTATTTGGTAGCGGGAGCCTTCCCGATGGTGAAACCCACCGAGGGGAGGGTCAGACACGGCGGAACACGGTCGCTCCAGACGTTGTAGTCGAAAAGCGGTGCATCCGTTGGCTTCGTGGTCGAAGCGAGTTGCCGCCCATCTTCGTAGCACTCTTTTACGATATACCGGGTACCTGCCCCACGTTCCGCAGTATCCCTTCGGGCATCGGGGATTCTGCAAACTCCTTTTCAGCGGTGGCCTCCCTACCGCACTTGCCGCACTGGTATTCAATGATAAGTCGCCCACAGACAGCCCTCTTTATAGCGGAGGCGGTGAAAGCCTTCGGAGTCCTGCGCCATAAATCAAGGAATGGATCATCCTCTTGTGCGGAACGCCCGGCAGGATTAAGGTGTCGTGGCCGTTGAACGAGTTCTATCCACAGACGCGCCGCCGATGCACTTGCCATATTCGTAAGTCCCGACACTCCGGGTTGCCGTCCGCACTCATGCCGCTGCGCCGTTGCAGTCCGGCCACGCCCATGTTCTTCCGTTCCCCGACTCGTGAGTCAAGTTCTCCTGTAATCGCATCTTGGAATTTTCGGGACATCGGGTTCATTCAGTTTTCGGATGCAAAGGTAGGGCTGACCGCACATCTGCGCCTGTCGGCTTGACCCTCCGGGATTGAAAATCATTTTTCATAAATCTCCACCTTGCAGGTAGTATTTACCGCCGGGGCTTGAAAAATAATTTGCAATTCCGCTTTCTCAGCTCTCCCAATTATTGCACCGTAAAACTTAAAAAAATGAACCCAATGTCAAACCCTCAAATTTCTAACAAGATGAGATTACAATTCGGAGAACTCAACATCACTCCAAGAGTCGAGGAACGACTCGAAGAACTGGGCTACACGGTGGCCGAACTGCAAGACGCCATTAAGCGGCACAAGAGCGAGTGCGACGGCGAACCCTCCGTATATGTCGGGACTTACGGCAAGTACAACGACGGCTCGCTCTGCGGCCTGTGGATAGACCTCTCGTCGTTCAACGGCTACGACGACTTCATCGACTTCTGCCGCGCGATCCACGCCGACGAGGAGGACCCCGAGCTGATGGCGCAGGACTACGAGGGCTTCCCCCGCCAGTGGTACAACGAGGGCTTCATGTCCGAGGACGACTTCGACCACATCATCGAATACTCCGATATGTGCGACAAGTACGGCCAGGAAGCCGTCGATGACTATCTGGAGTTCCGCGACGAACTCGACAACTTCGAGGAAGCCTACTGCGGCGAGTGGGACAGCGAGGAAGACTTTGCCCGGCACATCATCAGCGAGTGCTACAATCTCGAAAGAGAGATGGGCGACCTCGCCCGCTACTTCGACTACGAAGCCTTCGGACGCGAGCTGTTTATGTACGACTACTCGATGGGCGCCAACAATAACGTGTTCCGCAACATCTGACCCCGTCCATCCCTCTCTCCTTACTTCGGGTCGCCCTTCGGGGCGGCTCTTATGTATATTGGTTAGGGGCCCTGTTGGGGATGATATTAGTGCTGCTCATGGTGTTCGTGCAGGTGCTTATAATGAACTTTAACACACTTTTTTTTGTTATCATTTTGTAGATAGAAAAAAAGGTATTACCTTTGCATCAGAAAAATATCCTGTCGTAACTGAACGGCTACGTGAAAAGTGCGTAGCTCACAAGTGTAGGTTACGCAGGACTATTTTTTTGCCCTTTTGGTTCGTGTTAAGTTGCGTGTGTGATGCTTCGGCTTGAAACTCCAATGCCTATAAATCTGGAACCAACGGTCGCTATCTTCTTTTATCGGTGTGCTTATACCGATGTTGAAATCCGGGTATATCTCTCGGATTTTTGCATTTATATACTTGTATAGCTTGAGTTTGAGTATAGTTCGTTTCCCTGGCCTTTCGTCACCATCAGACTTCAATTTATCTTTTTCATTTAATTTGAAGCAAATCGCACCGAGTATTACATCCATAAATTGTAACGGCAGGTGCGTTTTAGAATCGACCTCAGAAATACCTTTTTCAACGAAATGCACACCCTTTGCCTTGAAATCATGGTCGTTATTCAGGCTGTATAGATGCGCTACGAAATTCCGTTTATCTTCTTGGTTCAAAGGTATCTCATCGAGATATAGACGAACACCCTCCTTATCTTCAGCAAAGACGAGACCGAAAGCATATTTTATAAACTGATAATATAAAATCGGATATTCTTCTTTACGCTTTTCGGCTGTAAGTTCCGGCTCATATTGATTATGACGGAAGAATATCCTTATTTTCAAAAGTCCCTCTTTGCCCATCTCAAATAATTCATCAACAAGACGGATGTATTTGTCGTAATGATAGGCATTGACTTTCTGCCATTTGATTTCATCCTGTATATTCAGCTCTCTTTTAATAGCTTCCATGCGTTCCAATACAATCTCTCGGTGTTGAGATTGCACAAGTATTCCCCCATAAAAATTGGAGTAATACGTCCCATGCTTATCGCTTTCATCAAGCCAAATATGTATCATATCAAATTTTGTCTTGTTTAGGATTGCAAAGTTACGAAATTTTCGTGAATTTCGGTGTCTTTTACCCTCCTTATTTACAGCGGTAACTTCGTGGTGTAAAACTCAGTTACGCCATGTCAAAGACCGCATACCATATCTCGCTCAAAGGCTACGTCGGAGGCTACGACTTCGACCGCTCGACCGTTGACAAGGAGCTTGCCAAGAACGAGGGTAAGCAGGTCAACGTGCTTATCGACAGCCTCGGCGGTTCGCTCGCCACCGGCCTGTCTATCTCCGCCGCCTTCCGCAATCACGGCAATGTCAATGTGCATTTCGTGGGACTCAATGCCTCCGCCGCAACCATCGCTTCGCTCGGCGCAGCCCACATCTCTATTGATGCAGGGGCTATGTATCTCGTTCACAAATGCTCGATGGCTTTCTTCGAGTGGGGCTCGCTCAACAGCGACCAGTTCGCCACTCTCATTGCCGACTGCGAGAAGATTAAGGCCGACCTTGATAAGCTCGACCTTAATGTGGCTCAAATCTATGCAAAGAAGTGCCGCAAGCCTACTGCTGATCTTCTCGCCCTGATGAAAGTCGGCGGCTGGCTCACCGCCAAAGAAGCTCTCGACTGGGGCTTCGTTGACGAAATCACCGACCTTGACGATGAACCTGCTCCCAAGCTCACTGACGCGCTCGCCTCGGCTATGGCTTCGGAGGGTATGCCCATACCGAACATACCGCTTGCCGAAACTGACCGCGAGGGTCTGTTCGGCAAGTTCCTCACTGCCATAGCGTCGCTTTTCCGTTCACCCTCAAACAGTATATCCACCGCAATGATTAAGACCTACACTTTCCTGTCGGCAATATTGGCCGACAATCCGCTTACAGTGAACGACGGCAAGGCCGCGATCACTGCCGCGCAGCTCGACTGCATCGAAGATGCGCTCGCCGAGAAAGACCGCCTCTGCAACGAGCAGAAGAAAAACATCGAAGAACGCGACGCTACCATCGCCGACCTGCAAGCCAAACTCGCAGCCAAGCCCGCGGCCTCGACCACTGCCGTTGTCGAAGACAGCAAGCCCGGCGAGACTGAAACGAAAACCGATGTCGAGCAGTATGTAGATACCTACAACTCTGCTCGCGCCCTCTACAACGAAGTCTAATCCCAATTCCCGATTTCAAATTCCCAATCCCCTCAAATATGGCAGGTAAATTCTCATTCACCCTCAAAGAGTATCAGGAGGCCGCGGTCAAATACTGCTCCGACCTCCTTATGCTCCCCATTATCGGTATCGGCGACACGCTCCAGTATATGACAGGGCGACCCGGTATTCGGTACAAAGAGCGCGTCGGCAACCTCACAGGCGACGCTCAGTTCGCGCCCTACAATCCCCAACGTGCCGTTGACTACAACCTCGGCATCGAGTTCCGCGACCTCGAAACTTACTTTGGCTCCGTTGTCGCCAACTTCGAGCCTAACTCGGCTATCTCTACGCTTCTCGGCACCGGTGCCACCAAAGGCGACGGTCAGATGACTACGCCGACGGCTCGCCACGTCCTCGCCCGAATTGCCAAGAACCTCTCCGAACATCTCAACGATGCGGTCTGGAACGGCAAGCGCAATGCCGCCGGTGATACCACCGCAGACCTGTTCGACGGCTTCGACACGATTACCGAAAAGGAAATCGCTGCCGGTGCTATCGCTGCCGAGGAAGGCAACTATATGAAGTTCAGCGATGAAATCACAGCGGCAAATGCCGTTGACATCGCCAAAGAGATTCTGTTCTCGCTCGACCCACGTCTGCGCTCGCAAGACCTCTACCTCTACTGTTCACAGGACTTCGTCGATAAATACAACGAAGGCTACCTGCTCACTCACGGCGGCATACCTTACAACACCCAGTACGGACAGGGTGCCGTTGAAGGCTCCAACGGCAAGTTGAAGTTCTGCCCCCTCTACAACAAGGCAGGGTCGAAGTTCATGCACGTAACCACCAAGAGCAATATGCTCGTCGGCTACGACCAGATGGGCGACGTCGAGAACGTCATGGTGAAGGAATACGCTCCCTTCATCCTGTCGTACATCGCCACGATGTTCTTCGGCGTGCAGTTTGAAACGCTCGACAAACGCCGTTTCAAAACCATTGAAATCCCGGTGTAACCAATTCCCAATCCCCAATTCCCAATCCCCATTATTATGGCTAACAAATGCACAAGCATACAGAAATCCCTCGGTTGGTGCCAAGGCACCCCCGAGCTGCCCGGTGTGAAACGCCGCATCTACTACCTCGCCAAGAGCGAGATAGTGGCGTTTCCGCAGCTCCCCCGTGACGAACTGGGCCGCGCCACTTCCGCAATCCTCGCAGGTGACTTCACACTCGCCGCCGATGCGAAGTGGAAATATATCGATATCCTCCCCGACAAGTCGCAGTTGACTTCCGAGGCGCAGGGCGAGCTGCCCTCGCAGACGCAGCTCAACAAGCTCACTGCCGTTCACCCCGGAGTCGGCGCCGATGCGTCTGCCGCAGCAGCTTACATCAACAACACCGACAACGTGTTTGTCGTGGAGGACATGAAAGGCAACCACCGGGTCCTCGGCAACGACAAGTGGAACACAAAGGCCACTGTCGCACAGGATTTGGGTCAGGGTGCCACAGGCACGACCTCGACCACAATCTCCGTCGAGGCTACCGACGAAGTGCCCGCGCCCTTCTATGTCGGCACTCTCGAAACCGAGGACGGCGACATCGACTGCTCCGCCACCGGCACAGTCAAGAAAGCGTAACCGCCCATTCTCCGCATAACCCTATGGATAGAGCCGTCAGGAAAGGAGCAATCGCGTTGGACGAGATGTTGAACGACATCGAAGTGCCTTCGCTCGACGTTCCCGACCTCGACGGCTCTTTTGCTCCCACTTGCGAAGCAAAAGATCTGTTCGCCGAGAAGAAACGTGCGGCATGGAAAGACGTGCAACAGGCCGAGGCACGTTGCGACTTCGCCCCTAACAAGGTGCGAATTTCCTACCGCAATCCGGCTTTCGGAATAATCTCGCTCTGGAAAAAATCAATTTATGGACGCACTCTCACAGAAATAAAATCTGATGAGAGTATGGTCGAAAAATTTGCCGAGGGTATGAATACCCTTATCCGGCAAATTCTCGGTCATTCGCTCTCGTCAGGCGACTGGTGCATCGTTACTTCGCCCAAGCGCAGACATAAGACCCGGAACTTCGCCTCTCTTATCTCGGCTCGTTTAGGCTCGCTTCTCGGCATACCGTTCTATGAAGACCTTGCCGAGTGCCACTCAAAGCATCGTGTCGGGGCAGTCTTTACCTTTGGCAAAGAACCGCCCAAAGAGAGTAACATCATAGTCTTTGACGATTTCGTTACCACCGGCGCCACGATGATTTCAATGCGCGAACTGCTGATGCCACTCGGCAAAAACCTCGTGTTTTTCACAGGAATAAACAATAAACTTTGACCCCTGCGGCCAAAACAATTTTGACCCCTCTATGGATAATAAATTCACTGAACTAATCGGACAATGGCTGCAAACGCCCGAAGCGGAGCGCGACTACTCCGTTGGCGCACTCTATCTGCTGAAACTCTCCGGCAATCAAATCATGTATCGCAACATCGTTGCTCAACTTGACCGCCGCCACGATGTGGTGGAGTATCAGCTTCAGAAATATTACAATTTCCGCGTTCAAGCGTTGACTCATGCGCAGGTCGAGGAGATGGCTGCGCAGGTAGAAACCATCGTGGCCGAACATATTCCTCTCGCTGCCGAAGCCGACAAGCAACCGCAGAAAGGCAAACGAGCCGACCACGACTCTCTGCCCGATGAAATCAAGGCTAAGTACGTTGAGAACCTTTCGCTTCTCCAACGTATGCGCGAGCTGCATCTACGTCTCCGCTCGCTCTCGCTTGAAAACTCCACCTGCCCGGACTCCGAGCGTTATCCGTTCCTCAAAGAACTTATATCGCTCGACAAGAAACTTCACGCCAACTGGGAGGCATACGACCATTACGTTGCTCCCGGCCCCGATGCCACACCCTCGCGATCTGCATCATCGACGAAGTCGCTTGGCTCTGCCAAGAACGCAAAACGCTCCGCCGCCGGTAGCAAGAAGTCTCCGAAGAAATGAAGCGCACTGCCAACATCGACCAAATACTGCGGCCACTCTCAGATACTCCTTTTCAGGCGTATCTGAGTAATGCCGTCCAAGTGGCCGACATCCTCGAATGGATATTGGCGCAAGTAGGCGTATCCGAGGTTTGGCAGACTTCTTTCTCTATCTCCGAGGAATTTCTGCGACGGCTCTTTTTCATCACTAAGGACAAAAAAGTTACACGCATCAACCTTGTTCTCGACCATAAGGCCACGAACAAGACGCTCAAACTCTGGGCGTTCATCACCCAAGTTATCGAGCGAACCTATCTCGCGGACAATCACAGCAAGATTTTGTTGGTAAAATCCGAGGCCGGAGATACCGTCTCGGTTATCACCTCGCAGAACCTCACTCGCGGCAACCGCCACGAGTCGGCGTTTATCTCCACCGACCCCGCGATCTTCGCAACGCTCAAAGCGCAGGTCGATGATTTAATCACAAACCATTCAGTGCCTCTCCATGACTTATTCCGAGACAGAATTAACGCAGATTGAGAAGTTTGCCTCAATCTACCTCAAAATATCCGACATCGCCGTAATACTCGATATTCCGGCTGATGTACTGCGTAACGACATAGCCGACCGTAGTACCGAGGTGTCTAAAGCCTACCGACGCGGCAAAGCAGCGTCAAAGGTCAAGCTACATTCTCAGGAAATGATGCTTGCACAAGTAGGCTCGCCACTCGCCATCGAAAACGCCCACCGAAATCTCCTTGACATGGAAGACGATGAGTAACCCCTCCACCCTCGATATTTGCAAGCTGCACTTGTTTTCCTCTGCCGAGGACATCAAGGCGCAGTTCAACTCCGATGCCGTTGTTGAGCGCGTTCTGCGTGTCCGCGACCTTTATATGTGGCGGCTCTCGCATCCCGATTCTTCCGACCGGGAGTTTGTCGCCGAGTTCAAGTCGCGCTATCCTATGGGCAAAAATGCCGCACAGGAATACCTGCGCATCGTCAACGCCCTGTTGCCGTTGCTCTCGGAGAAGTCGCGCGACTTCCACCGTTGGCGCTATAACGAGATGATTATGGAGACTTACCAGATGGCTAAGGCGCGTAAGGATACCAAGACTATGGAACGCGCCGCCACTTCCTACGGCAAGCTCAACAAGGTTGACGCAGAGGACGTTCAGGCCGTGCCGTTCCACCTGATTGTCGTGCAGCCCTTTGTCGCCACGAATGACCCGTCGGTTCTTGGCATCAAGCCGATACCGGGCATCGAAGACAAAATCAAGGCCATGCTCGACAAGTATTCGGCTGAAACTCTCGACATCGAGGATGTGGAGTTTGAGGAAGCCGACCTTGAAGAAGATGAACTTTTTGCTCCCTACACCGATGGAAACCACGGAGAAGAAACAGATTTACTTTAACAAGCCCCAACGCCTTACTCAGTTGATTGGGGCTAATACTACCGTTATCGTCGCAGGGCGACGCACCGGCAAAACGGACAGCATAGCTGCTCCGTTTGTGCTGCGCAATATGCAGCGTATGCCCGGCTCCACAGGCGGCATCGTTGTGCCGACATTCAAGCACGGCCTCACCAACACTATCCCCGGACTTCTCGCAGCGTGGAAGCGTTGGGGCTACATCGAGGGGGTGCATTACGTTGTCGGCAAGAAACCGCTCAAATCCTTTGCACGGCCAATTACCGAGCCGAACGATTATGAACACGTCATATCGTTCTATAATGGCTCTATTGCAATTATAATTTCGCAAGACCGCCCCGGCTCGTCAAACTCGCTCACTCTTTCGTGGCTGCTCGTCGACGAGGCTAAGTTCATCAATTACGACAAGCTCAAAGACGAGACGCTCCCGGCCAACGGCGGCATCAAGTCGTACTTCGGCAAGCACTCCTTCAATCATTCCATAATGATTCTCTCGGATATGCCGCAGACCAAGAAAGGCTCGTGGTTCTTGCACTATCGCGAGAAAATGGACTCCGAACTGATTGCCACCATCGAGGGGACGGTCTATGAGATATGGCGCATCAAGGAGCGCATACGCGCCATGCGCTCAAAAGGGGAGCCTATTCCTGACTACCTCAAAGGCAAACTCCGCAAGCTCGACCGGCAGCTCAATCAGATGCGCTCCGTGGCCGTCTACTACCGCGAGTACAGCAGCATCGAGAACTTGCAGCTCCTCGGCGAGAACTATATCAAGCAGATGAAGCGCGACCTCACTCCGCTCACGTTTCAGACTTCCATTCTCTGCCGCCGCATCGGCATTGCCAAAGACGGCTTCTATTCCTCAATGCGCGAGGGCCACAAGTACGACGCCAACAACAACGACTACCTCGAAAGCCTCGGCCTTGATGTTGCACTGCGCCATCCCGACATCTTAGAGACCATGACCGCACAGGCTGACGGCGACATCAATCCTGATGCGCCTATCTGCATCGGCATGGACTACAACGCGAATATTAACTGGATTGTCTGTGGGCAACCGTCAGGCCGTCGGCTCAACGTCCTCAAATCTTTCTTCGTCAAGTTCGAGCGTAAGATACCGGCACTCGTCGAGGACTTCTGCCGCTACTACGCCGGGCATCGCAACAAGACCGTGGTCTACTATTACGACGCAACCGCCCTTGGCTCAAACTATGCTGTCAACGACCAGGACTTCCACTACAACGTAGTGAAAGAGTTTGAGCGCCACGGCTGGTGCGTTGAGTCGGTCTACCTCGGAAACCCGATGCGACACGACGAGAAGTATCTTCTCATCAACAACGCCTTTGCCGGAAAGCAACGCCTTATGCCGTTCTTCAACCGCTCCAACAACGACGACCTTATCCTCGCCATTCAGACCGCCGGTGTCTCCAACGGTCGCAACGGCTTCCGCAAGGACAAGTCCGGCGAAAAGCTCGCCGAGAGCGAGGAGGATTTATTGGAGCATCGCACCGACGGCACCGACGCTTTCGATACCCTCTACATCGGCTGCGAGAAATTCCCGTACCATGACTCTTTCTCTCTATCAATGTCGGGTGTGTTATAGCGACACTTCCTTTACGCTGTAAATCAACGCCCTGCATTGGATTATAGTTGGAATACGATATAATATTCCCTGTTGCATAAAATATTTATCGCTATAATTTGCTGATTTCTGAAAAATATTGCGTATATTTGCAGCCGTAAACAAAACCTACGGCATTATGTATTATTACCCTCCAACATATAAGGTCATTAAAGATGCGCCGCTTCGCAAGGCGCTCTATATAGCATCCGACCGCAGTAAATACACCGGCGGTTTCGACGACAGCTGCAAACTGTTCCAATATATCGCAGATAATGGCTTCGCATCACTTGACGATATTGTGGAACTCGACCGCACTTTCGGCATTGACTTCGAGAAGTATCTTCGTTGGAAATACGAGATTGACAAGAAGAAAGCCACCGACAAACCGGGTATTGCCTTTGAGGACATCTTTAACGAAGAACGCAAAGCGAATGAACACAATGGCTTTTATCCCGCTTGTTGGAACGAGTTCCTGACTTTTCGCGGTACGTTCATCAATTTTTGGCTGATAATGGATGGACATTTCCACGGCCAAAAGATGAATGAAGAAACGAAACTCCCAGTCGGCAAGACTGACAATGATGGCTTACGCTATTGGCAAGACGAGGGGCCGCTCTCTCTGAAACCCATGGCTGAGGACCGCAAGGACTATGATTGTGCCGAGCAAGACCCGGAAATCAACGCCTGCTTCGAATATGTTCTTCAGCGCACCAATCAGCCGTGGTACCGCTACAAGTTAGTCGAATTGTTCAACGGCTTTGCGTACCGCAACCGCGTTAGTTGGAGCGATGTCCGATTCCTCGAAAACGAGTTCGGATGCCCTCTGCGCCAATATCTCTGCAACACGGCAGAAGTATGGTGTAAGGGATATAAGGGCGTAATGTCGATGGACGAGCTGCACACATACATCAACGATTACGTTCACTTCGCGCCCGACGAAGAACGCCCGGAACACTTCATGCCATTCCACGTAATCCGTACAGCATTTATCGCCGTGGTCGAAGATGCGATGTATAACAAACAATGGTAGCCATTCTTTGCCATCTCACGGAAATTTCGTAACTTCGCATATCTCAAACTTGTATATGACGAAACCGGCAACCACAATAGACGAACAGCTCGACCTCCTGAAAACAAGAGGTCTCGCCATACAGGATGAAGACAAGGCGCGTGAAATACTCCTTGACATAGGATATTACCGACTTGGCTTCTACCTTTTCCCATTTGAAAAATCATATCCCCACCTGCGAAACCGCACACACGAATATATCGACGGCGCAACTTTTGAGGACGCGGTTAAACTCTATTACTTCGATTTTGACCTGCGTCTGTTGCTTACTCGATACCTGACGCGAATTGAGATTGCTTTCCGAACTGCATTGATTTACAACCTTTCCAACAAATACTCTCCCAATTCCGTATGGTTTATAAGTCCGTCTGTTGTCAGCCGTTCTTATGCGAGGGATTTTGAAAATAAAGTTTACACCGCCGACTTCAAGCGCAATCCTATCATTCAGCGCCACCATCAGAAGAATCCTAATGACCGCTTCGCGCCCTCGTGGAAAACACTCGAGTTTATGACATTCGGTGCTGTTATGAAGCTGTATGAGCAGCTCAAAGAACGCGATGATAAAATCCTTATCGCTCAGAAACTCGGCATCCGGCAGGTCGTTACGTTTGAAAGCTATATGCACACTATCCGGGAAGTCCGTAACGCCTGCGCCCACGGACACCTCCTTTATGACTTGCGGCTTCCGCGACGCATCAATCGCGGTCCGGCACATATCACGCCCCAGGAATCAGGAAACATTGTCGGCGCTTTGCGCGTTATCAGATATATGATGGCACAGATTTCGACCAAACGGGCTGATGATTTAAGCGCCTCCGTCAAATCCCTCTACGAGAAGCTTTGCATGGAAGCACCCAATCTGAAGCCGCTGATACCCGATTTCTCTTGTATCTGAGAAAATTAAATGTTAATTTCTTGTCGTAATTTTGCCACGTTAGAAAAAAGTATTACCTTTGCAACACAAAAGTGCCGGTGCAGACTTCGTCGCTGCATCCTTGCACTATAAAAAAAGGTAAAGTCGAGGCTGCCACTTTGTCGGGTAGCCTCGCTTATTTTTATCTCCTTATTCAAATTGAATAAACAAAGTTTAACATTGAAGTGCAAGAATTAGGCACTCCTGCCGATTAACTTTGCAGTCGAACACAGAAAGTGTTCAAGTTTAACTTCAAAACAGATTCGACTATGGGACTTCTCGTATTGATTTTAGCCATTATGTGGCTACCCTCGGCACTCAAAGACGGCGCCAAGATAAAATAATCGTCAGGCTCTATCAATTAGGGCATTGCAAATACCGCAAATCTCGAAAATTTGTGGTAACTTTGCATATTAAAACGACTTCATAATCTGTATGAGTACCAAATTTTTCAATAACACCACCACTAATACCCTTTTTGAAAAGATTAAGGGTATTGCATCCTCTATGTCATCATTTAATCGTTTTCTTGCTGTGGTGGGGTATTTCCGCTCATCGGGTTACTTTAAGCTGCGCAAAGAATTAGGCGATATTTCAGACATCCGCATATTAATCGGCATCAATGCTGACAATATATTTCGCAAGCATAATCTTGGTTGGGAAATGCTCGAAGCTCCCGCAAGAGCAAAAGAGTTATATAACGAGCAATTCAAACAGGATATAGTTGACTCTCATTATTCAAAAGAGGTAGAAGAAGGCATATTGCAACTTTGCCAAGATTTGGCTGACGGTCGTTTACAACTTCGCCTGCATCCTTCAAAAAATCTTCATGCAAAGTTTTATTTGTGCCTTCCCGAAAATCATAACGAACATTCCGATGGTTGGGTCATAATGGGTTCGTCCAACATCTCTGACTCAGGTCTTGGCACAGGAAAAGCACCACGCTATGAGTTAAATGTAGCGATGAAAGACTTCGATGATGTTCATTACTGCCACCAGGAGTTTGAAACTTTGTGGAGTGAGGCTATACCTTTAACGCTTGACGAGATTAAGGCTCCTATTGATGGCACTTATTTAAGCAGTTATCAACCCACGCCCTACGAAATTTATATAAAAGTTCTTATCGAGGCCTTTGGCGACCAAGTCGAAGAAGATTTTAATATCCAACTTCCCGATGGAGTAATGGAATTAAAATATCAGAAAGACGCTGTCATACAAGGCTATCAGATGTTAATGCAACATAACGGACTTTTTCTCTCCGACGTTGTCGGTCTCGGAAAAACTATGATTGCTACAATGATAGCAAAACGCTTCATAGAAGCCAATGGTAAGAACACTAAAATCCTTGTTGTTTATCCTCCGGCGCTTGAAGATAACTGGAAATCCACATTCAAATTGTTTGGGATTTCCAGAAAGGCACAATTCATTACTAATGGAAGTCTCTCTAAAATCTTGGAAGGAAAAAACAATTACCACGATAAAGAAGATTTCGACCTTATCATAGTTGACGAAGCACACCAATTCCGCTCCGACACCTCAAACCGATATGATGAATTGCAGAAGATTTGTAAGTCTCCGTGTACTAATCCCGGTTTGCTTAAATCTATCCGTAAGAAAGTTATGTTGCTATCCGCAACACCTCTTAATAATCGCCCTGAAGATTTGGAGAATCTTCTTGCCTTATTCCAAGATAAGCACCGTTCAACGATAGACGGCGTTACCAATCTTGATCTTTTCTTTGCTCCGCTTAAGGCTAAATATAAACGACTTATGCGGGAACGTGATACGCGAGATGTTAGCCACGAGGTTGACCGTATTTATGCACAAATACGCGATAAAGTCATAGATAAAGTTACGATACGTCGTACTCGCACAAACATCTTAAATGACCCTGATTATAAAAAAGACCTTGCTGCACAAGGTATTGTCTTTCCTCATATTCTTCCACCTAACGAACTGGAATATGAACTTACTCCTTCGTTAAGTAGGGATATTCGGTTAATGACCTCAAACGAACTTTGAGAGACCGGCCGAGAGTGGCATAC
>ERZ780168.473-NODE-473-length-49371-cov-6.522285_pt1 | contig 49371 bp, 55 predicted proteins | sample MGYA00510981_ERZ780168 | MGnify/ENA primary metagenome ERZ780168 (study PRJEB29588, sample SAMEA2158769) | human gut metagenome | biome: human gut; feature: human-associated habitat; material: faeces | place: Denmark | collected 2008/2010 ...
ATGCTACTATATGCAATTGTGCATTTTATTTTATTAGACGTGATTTCTCATAATTGTTTTACAGTAGTAATGGAAGGTATATTTTTTGCAAATACATGTTTAATGGTCCAAATGGACATGGAATACAAACAAACTTATGATTTGTATCATTTTATAAACATTGCTTCAATGATTTTATATATAGGTTATGCCGGGTTTCCTTCAAATTATATTTCTTTTTTGGTATTTGTAGGCTCTCAGTTATTTTTGTTTCAATTCCTATATGGACAAGCGGATGCTTTTCTTTACTGTGAATGTGCCGCATACATGTTTGTTCACGATGCCATTTTGTTGGATTATTTCCTTTATATGGCAATATCTATATTGTTACTTGGAATTGTTCAATGCTGCCGCAAAAATATAAACAGGTATGGAAATTTAAAAGAAGAAGTGGCATTTACTCCATATATTATTTTGGCATTCATTATTTTTTCAACTATTAAAGGAGGATTTAAATGAAAAAACAAAAAATATCTCTTGGTTTCTATATTATTATGATTATAATTTCTATCCTTAATATAGTATTACAAACCACAAATGGAACGTTTTATTGGGGAAATATAGTTGTATTAATAGTATTTATCTTAATTGTAGCTTATAAATTATATAAAATATATGCCAAAAACAAATTTTTATTTAAGGGCGAGCTAAACGATACCGACGATGAAGATACCGACGAATGATTGTCGGTATTTTTTGTGTAGAAAATAGAAATTAAGTATCAAATCTATCATATTAATGGTACCACATGATGGAGGCATAGTAAAATTATGAAAATAGATGGAATATATCAAAAGACGTTGTTTCGCAATATCAAAACAGGTTATGCTTATTTTCAATTCAAATCATTAAAATATGATGATGATGGAGAAAACTTCTATAAATGCCGTGGAGTTATTCCCAATTATGCACCGAAAACACCTTTGACTCTTATTGGGCATAAGGAAGATAATGGCAAAGAAACTATTTTTATAGTTGAAGAGATCAGCTTAAATATTAATAACGATATATTAACAAAATCTTTTGTAATGGCTCATTTAGAAGCTGGAATGGGCAGCGTTTGTGCGGACCGAGTTGTAGCATATTTAAAAATTCATAATATGACAATAGAAAATTTGCTTCAAAGCGACGACGCAATAAAACACATGGAACAAATCAAGGGATTCTCACATCAAAAAGCAGTTTCTTTTGTAAAGAAAACAGAAGGATCTTTGATTGAAATGGGCTTATTGAAGGAATTGTCACCATATGGTATTTCATTTATTCAAATAAATAAATTGCGTAAGTTATATGAACGCTCAGTTAGAACGGAAATTAAAGAAAATCCCTATTTATCTATGCGCCGAGCAGATATACCCTTCGAAAATATTGATGCATATGCAAGAGATCATGGTTTTACGTTTTGCGATCCGGACCGGGTTCGATGTATGGTCAATCATATGTTTTATTTTCTTAATACTACTGGAAATAGCTACTGTACAGCAGAAGAACTTCTTCCTATGTATCGCAAAATCGAAAGACAGGTATCTTGTTTTGATGAGCAAGTACCAGATGGTTTGGTCTTATTTGAAATTATGTCTAGTAAAGCAGGTTATGTAGACACTTCAACGGGAACTCCGCTGTTTTATTCTAAAAGAGCTTGGGAGAGTGAAACAAATATAGTAGGCGATTTAATCAGAATGTTAAGAAGTGCCTCTGAATTGGTCTCAGAGGCCGAAATAGACGATTATTTACAGACAGATGGTAATTACCTCGATGATTCCCAAAAAGCCGCTTTTGAGCTTCTAAGAGACACAAGACCATCATTTTTAATTGGTGGTCCAGGGACAGGAAAAACAACTACTTTAAAAAATCTTGTTGCTTGTTATTTAAAAAAATATCCAGATAAAAGAGTGGCTGTTTGTGCTCCAACAGGAAGAGCCGCAGAGAGAATAAAAGAAGCTTCTGGATTGGATGCATTTACTATCCATCTATTAATGGAGTACCGCATAGAAGACGGACAGGCTTATCCCATGAGAAATGAAAATAATCCTATTGATGCTGATTTTATAATTATTGATGAATTTTCTATGGTAGGAATTTTTCTTTTCAAGAATTTTTTAAATGCTGTCACAAATACAACTAAACTATTATTTGTTGGAGACTGGAATCAATTGCCTTCTGTTGAACCAGGTTTTTTGCTACATGATCTTGTTAATAGTAAAAAATTCCCGTATTGTAAATTAACAAGTACTCATAGACAAAAGGACAATAGCTCAATTTGTGTAAACCGTGATTTGATATTATCAGGTGATACTGATCTGAAACAAGACGATCATTTTGTAATCCAAAGATTTCATAATGATACTGAAGCAAGAATGAAAATGAAAGATATATTTGAAACCATGTACGACAAAGATAATTTCCAGAAATTACATGTAATTACACCTCAACAAACTGGTATAATTGGAGTTCAGGGATTAAATTTATTAGCACAGGAAATTTTTCACACAGCGGATGAAGATCATATTTGCTACGGAGATGATTGCTTTTATATCGATGATAAAGTAATGACAACAAAAAATGTTTATGGTGATGAGTCATATTATAATGGGAATCTTTGGACCATACATGATTTTGGGATTGATGAGATTACTCTATCGTCCACAGATGAGACTAATGTTAAAATACATGAAGATCACTATGAAGATATTTCATTAGCATATGCAACAACAATACATAAATTTCAAGGCAGTGAAGGGGATATAATGGTCATTGTTTTACCGTCAGACATTGCACCGTCTATGATTAGCAGATCGATTTTATACACTGCCGAAACAAGAGCTATTGAAAAAGTTATTATTTTATCCTCTGAAAATATGCTTGAAAGATTTATAAAAGCAGAAATGCATCAAAAGAGAAATTCCGGAATTATAACAAAACTTGATAATTTATGCTAAAAATAATTAAAATAAGTAAGTTTGATCCTTTTTAAAAAAATAATGTCATATTAATTATGAGATAATAAACTATCGAATTGAGGAGAATGATATGCGAGAAGGTGTATTAAAATTTTTTAATGTTAAAAAAGGATTCGGATTTATTAATGACAATGAAACAGGGAAAAGATATTTTGTAAGATTTTGCAGCTTTTCGCAAAAACTTGCCAGAATTCCTGTCGTAAACAGTAAGGTGTTTTTTGATGTTGCTGAAGAAACAGAACCTTTACCGGAAGGATGTTTGCCATTAGCCGTAAATGTAACCTTTAAAGAAGAGAGATCATAGATCTCTCTTCTTTTTATTTCTTTTTTCTATCATATTAACAGTAAATAGATATTAGGAGGAAAAATAAATGGTAAAGTATGGTTTTTTGCATTGTCATACACAGAATTCTGTAAAAGATTCCGTTATGACAGTAGAAAGACTCTGTGAAAGAGCAAAAGAAATGGGAGCTCCGGCAGTTGCACTTACCGATCATGGTGTATTGACTGGCATCCCATCATTTATAAAAGCCGCAGCTAAATACGAGGTTAAACCTATTGTTGGTTGCGAATATTATGTAAAAGAAAATCCTTATGACAGTAGACTTCATTTAATTGTGTATGCCAAGGACTATATTGGCTATCAGGCTATGATGAAGGCTGTAAAATTATCCAATAAAAGAATTGAAAAAGTCAGAACTATGCTTTTTCCTTCTTTGAATGAGGATATTATCAAAACATGTTTTGGTCCCGGCTCTAAGGGATATGGTCACGTTATTGCTACTTCTGCATGTATTGGAGGCGTTTTGGCTGGATTAAATTTCCAGAACGAAGCATACAAAAAAGAAGAAGCTAAACTTTCGGAAATGTTAAAAGAATTCGAAAGAAATCAGGATTTACTTAAAAGCCATGAAGTAAAGAAAGAGGAACTGGAAAAAAGAATTTCAATGATCCAGCCGCTTACTGTAATAAAATTTGGCAAGGAAAAGAGAGCCGCTGATAAATTGGATGAAGAAGAAAAAAGAAAAGTATTGGCGGAAATCAGTGAAAAAGAGAAAGCAGTAGAAAGAGCGAAAGCTGAGCTTATTCAGCTTAAGACCACCAAAAATACTATTTGTAAGCAAATAACTCTTTGTAAAAACAAATTCAGTGGAAAAGGTGATTCCTTAAGAGAAAAATATGTTGCATTAAAGGAAATAAGAGAAAAAATTTGTGACAAAACAACACTTGTTGCAAAAATGGAATCTGAAGCCTTAAGATATCAGCAGATTTTTGGAAAAGATGACTTTTTTATTGAACTGCAGTTTCATGGAATGTTTGAAGAAAAAGAATTCATGATGGAACTGGACCGCATTGCTGCAAAGTTAGGAATTCCCACTGTTGCAACAAATGATGCACATATGGCCACCAATTCCGAAGATGATCTTCGTGGTAGAGAAACCGTCAGATCATTGCGTTTCATGAAAATGGAACCTTTAGATGAAACAGACAAGGAACTTTACCTGAAGGATGATGAGAAACTGCATGCTGCTATCCGGAAGATTACAACACCGGAAAGAGCGCAGATTGCAATGGAAAATGTTGGACGAATTATCGAACAATGCAATTATGTTCCGAGTAAAGAAAAACATTATCCCGTTTTTGATAAGAGTGTAGATTCTTTCGAACTCTTAAAGAAAATGACATATGAAGGTGTAGCTGATCGTTTTCCTAATGGGTTACCTACAAAGGAATATGAGGAGCGGCTAGAGTATGAACTTGGAGTAATGAAAAAAATGAATGTTTCTGACTATCAGCTGATTGTCCAGGATCTTGTAAATTTTGCAAAAAAGCTTGGAAAGATGCCTGAAGAAAGATACAATTATCTTTCTGAGAATATCTGGAAGATGACTTTTGAACAGATTATGGAATACGTTGAAGCTGATCAGACATATGTAGGTATGACAGTAGGACCAGGTAGAGGTTCTTCCGCAGGTTCTTTGGTCTGTTATTGCTTGCATATTACAGATATTGATCCAATCGAACATGGTCTTTTGTTTGAAAGATATCTAAATCCTGAACGAGTATCAATGCCTGATATTGATAGCGACTATGCCAATGGATACAGAGATGTTGTAATTGCTTATACTTACAAGCGTTACGGTGAAGATGCCGTATGTAGAATTATTACATATGCGACTTCAGCTCCAAAGTCTGCTATTAAAGATGTGGCAAAAGCAATCGGTGCCGCAAAGGGACAGGAAGATGAATACATTGCTCTTGGAGATGCTTTGGCAGATGTTATACCACAAAAGCCGCATGAAAGTATCAGAAATTATCTTTCTGTATTTGAGGAAATGAACCAGAAAAATCCTAAAGTAGATGAAATCGTAAAAAGAGCATTGTCTATTGAAGGAGCATATAATCATTACGGTATGCATGCTGCTGGTGTTATTATTTCTGATAACAATGATGTAAATGAGTATGTACCTCTTTCTTGGGATGATGTTAATAATCAGTGGAAGTGCCAGTTGACTATGACAGAGGCTGAGGAAGATGCAGGATTGCTTAAGATGGATTATCTTGGTCTTAAGAACCTGAACATTATTACAGAAATGCTTCGTCTTATCTATAAGAGAACTGGTCGTAAGATTGATCCTCAGAAAGATATCAAAGAAGAGGCGGAAGTAATCAAAGCTATTTGTGGCTCCGGAAAAACAAACGCCATTTTCCAGTTGGAATCTGCAGGAATGAAGGATGTGGAAAGAAAACTCGGACCTGATAAGTTCGCTGATCTTGTGCTGTTATTGGCAGCTTATAGACCAGGCCCTATGGATTCTATTCCGTCCATGATTGCTGTAAAACATGGAAAGCAGCCAGAGTATCGTCATCAGATGCTGGAACATATTTTAAAGGATACGTATGGTTCCTTGATTTATCAGGAGCAAGTACAACAGATATTCCGGGATCTGGCGGGATATTCTTTCGGACGAGCTGATCTGGTGCGTCGTGCCATGAGTAAGAAAAAGGAAGCTGTATTCCTTGCAGAGAAACCTATCTTCATTTATGGTGATGCTGATAAGGGTATCAAGGGGTGTGTGGCAAACGGTATTCCGGCGGAAATAGCAGAGCAGATTTTTGATGATATGGTATCATTTGCCAGCTATGCATTCAATAAATCACACGCTGCTGCTTATGCACGAGTTACCTATATTCTTTGTTGGTTAAAGTATTATTATCCAATTGAATTTATGACTGTAGCCTTAAGTTGGGCTAACGATAAGCAGTTGGTTGCTTTAATTGCGGATTGTAAGGAAATGGGAATTCAGGTAATGCCTGTAGATATCAATAGATCTGGTGCTAAATTCAGCATCGTTGATGAAAAGATTTACTTTGGAATGACTTCTATTAAGGGAATTGGAGCTGTTGAGCCTATTATCGCAGCTAGAAAGGAAGCGGCATTTACAAGTTTCCATGATTTCTATATGAGAGGTCATTTTAAGAAAAACGTAACCGAAGGATTGATTAATTCAGGCGCTTTTGATTGTTTTTGCAAAAACCGTAAAGCTCTAATGATGGCTTTTGAAGAAATGGAAAACTGTGCTAACGGAAAGTCAAAAAATAATTCCGAAATCGAAAAGCAGACGGTTATTCTTAATACTTTAAAAGAAATTGAGAGTAATATGGATAGCACAAAAGATGCTGATTATGTATTTGGAAAACTAAGGACTGTTGGTTACAAGAACAAAACATTGCCGACAGTTGAAAAGCTTCAGGCCAAAATCAATTCTTATATCAAAAAAAATCAGGAAATCAATGCTCAGATTTCTGAGATAGAAATTCCCGAAAATATTGAAGAGGATGTGATGCAGAGGCTTGAAAATGAAAAGAAGTTAATTGGAGTGTTTTTATCAGGACATCCAATGGATGCGTACAGGCTGCCTGCAAATGCAAAAAGGATTTCAGAAGTTAAGAATGGAGATGTTGTTAATATCTGTGGAATTATTGAAGATTTTAAAATTCGACAGAGAAAATTAGATAATGCAGATATGGCTTTCTTTACTTTAGAAGATAAGAGTGGTGTTATTGAGGTAGCTTGCTTTACGAAACAATATGCTTCTTTCGGTGAATTACTTGGCGAAGGACGTGTAGTAAATATACGAGGAAAAGTAAGAGAGGAAGAAATATCAAATACAGATAATTTTTCTGACGATAACGCACCGGATACCAATGAAACAAAAGAAACTATTCTTAAGATATCAGTATACGAAGTCAAAACGATGACTCCAACAAGCAAAGATTTAATGCTTGAAATTCCAGACATTATGTTTTGGAATGAATTATTTGAAACAAGTGTAAAACCTTATGTATCTCCGAATGGAAAATATCATCTGGTTCTGCATGATAATCTTTTCAACGAAATAAGGGAAACAGGAATTCATGTAGTTCCACAAATCAAAAATGATTCTATTTTGGGTTCATTAGTTTCAACGATTTAAAAACAGGCGCCATAAGGCGCTTGTTTTTTCTGTGCAGAAAAAACGTTATACAAAAGAATCTGTCATATTAATTATGATATTTAAGAATGTGAAAGGAGTTTATATGCTAACTATTTCATTTGAAAAATATGATAATTTAGATACGGAAGCAGAGTTATTTGAAATTTCTGATGATTATACTTTCCCGAAAATTCAAGATTTTCAGTCGAAATTAGATGAAAAAAATGGACTATTTAATTTACTGGTTGCTTATTATAACACAACTGATTCTTCATATAGACAAAATTTGCAGCAGTTTTTGTATAGGGAAGTAAAACTGGTAGATACGTTAGATGATAAACCATCTCCAAAAGCAGCAAAAGGTCAATTAAAAATCTCTAAAGAAAAAAATTTAGAAATACTCAGAAATGTTAAAGATATGGATTTTCAACTAACAGGCTTTTTCCCAACAAAACGAGATATTGATGATTATGTTCGAGAAAACACAGAAATTAATCTCGCTTTTTTATATTGGGTTATTAATACGCCAATGGATGATTTGACGTCAGATGAACAAGATACCATCGAGTATATAAAAAGCATAATTGGACGTAGAGTGAAAATGGAGGCATAAAATGGGTAAAAGACTATTTATTACTGAGAAACCTAGTGTTGCAAGGGATTTTGCAAAAGCATTAGGTGTACACGGAACAAATAATGATGGATATTTAGAAGATGATAATACGATTATTACATGGTGCGTAGGACACTTAATCACCATGAGTTATCCGGAAAAATATGATCCTGATTTGAAATCTTGGAAATTAGAAACACTTCCTTTTTTACCTAAAAACTTTAAATACGAAGTTATTGAAAGTGTTTCAAAGCAATTTGACGTTGTTAAATCTTTGATTGAACGGCCTGATGTGGATCACATCTATTATTCTGGTGATGCCGCACGCGAAGGAGAATATATTCAAAGACTGGTCCGGCAATTTTGTCAGATTAAACCCAATGTAGAAGAAAGACGTGTATGGATTGATTCACAGACTGAAGAAGAAATACAGAGAGGAATCCGCGAAGCGAAGCCTTTATCCGATTATGATTTAATTTCTGATTCTGGTTATATGCGAGCTATTGAAGATTATCTCTTTGGTATTAATTTATCAAGGGCATATACTATCAAATTTGGTAGATTATATTGTAATATAGTGGGAGATCCTAATAATAAGCCAATCGCTGTCGGAAGAGTAATGACATGCGTTTTGGGTATGATTGTAAATAGGGAACGATTAATTAAAAGTGCAAAAGAAATTCCTTTTTATGGTCTGCGAGGATTTGTTGGCGATTCAAGTGTTGATTGGAAAACTAGCGAAACATCTGCATATTTCGATTCTCCTTTATTATATAAAAATGGAGCATTTGCTGATAAGAAAAATGCGGAAGAATTAAAAAATAAATGCGATTCTGTAGGAAAATTGCTTTATTTAAATAAAGAAAAAAGTAAAGAAAAGAAAAATGCACCTTTACTTTATAATTTAGCAGAATTACAGGGAGAATGTTCTACAGCTTTAAAGATTACTCCGGACCAAACGCTTCAGATTGTACAAAGTTTATATGAGAAAAAAATGGTAACATACCCAAGAACTGATGCCAGAGTACTGTCATCTGCAGTTGCTAAAGAAATCAGTTATAATATTAATGGTCTAAAAAGTCATCCTGTCGTAGGAAAAGCTGCATCACTTGCAGATGCTGAAAATATTGCTAATATTGGAAATACGAAATATACAAATGATAAAATGATATCTGATCATTATGCAATTATTCCGACTGGAAAAGAAGTAAGCTTGTATGGATCACTGACTGAAAATGAGAAAACGGTTTATACTATGATTTGCCGTAGATTTTTAGCAATTTTTTATCGGGAAGCTGTTTATGAAAAAATAAATTATGTATTTGATTGTAAAGGAGAAATTTTCCAGGCATCAACAAAAAGCCTTGTATCACCTGGATACTTATCTGTATATGATAAAACTGCCGATGAAGACGAAGATATGTTTGGTAATTTATCGGTAGGAGAAGCATATGATGCTAATTTCGAAATTATTGAAGGTAAAACGCAGCCTCCCAAAAGATATACTTCCGGTAGTATTATTTTAGCAATGGAAAATGCTGGACAATTAATAGAAGATGAAGAATTGCGAGCACAAATTAAAGGAAGTGGAATTGGGACCAGTGCAACCAGAGCGGAAATATTGAAAAAACTTGTTGCAAATAATTACATAGAACTCAATAAAAAAACACAAGTATTGAGTCCAAGTGAACGAGGAGAAGTTATTTTTGATATTGTAAACAATATTACACCGTCTCTATTAAGACCCGAAATGACAGCAAACTGGGAAAAAGGTCTTGACATGGTAGCAAATGGAGGAGTTACAAAAGACGGCTACCTCGAAAAGCTGTATGCATATGTTACTCGCGAGGTTAACGCAGTAAAAGAAGCATCTGTAGATGAATTAAAAAAACTTTTACCAGAAGAAAAAGTGAAACAAACATCTTCGGGAAAATATACAAAAATGGAGATAAAACCTAAATTCAAAAAGAATTCTCCTAAAAAAATGCCAGAGATTTGTCCACATTGTGGAGGAACAATCAAAGAATTCGATTGGGGTTACACATGCAATAAGTGCACAGCTAAAGTTGGGAAAAAGGTCGGACTTACAGAATTACCAGAGGAACAGATTGCAAAGCTATTTTGCAGCGGAGAAACAGACTATATGGACTTTTTAAAGAAAGATAAATCCGGTACATTCTCCGCAAAACTAAAGGCAAATGATGATTGGAGTACAAAATTTGTATTTCCCTCTAAAAAGTAATAACAAAGGAGTGGGACAAACAATGTCCCGCTCTTTTTATTTTTTATCTGTCATATTAATACTGAAGATATGTTTTATTAAAAATAGCATGATATGTTATCGAAAAGGAGAACAGTATGGACGAAAAAGTCGTTGAAATGAATCTGTCCTTAGATGAAAATGCTTCTAAGGAAAATGAAGTTACGGTAGAAACCGTAAAACATTATGAAGACACTAATCAGGCAGAAGTAGAGGGAACTCTGGTTAGTATTTATGATACCGGGAAAAGTGTTCTTATGACAGTCTTAACAACAACCGGTAAAGACAAAAATGAAACATCAGGAATCACGGTAGTCGTAGGTAAAGATCTACGAGAAAAGGTTCTTGAAATCAAAAACGGAACCAGAGTACATGTAAATGGAGCTCTTCGTTGTATTCCTGAAAAAGACAATCCTGGAATGTATATTTCGCAGATCTTTGCAAATGAAATTGAAATTGCAAAGAGCCAATTGGAAGAAGGATTTGGCTTAAAGGGTCGAGTATATGATCAGTCTTACAATAAGATTTTTGTTGTGGGTACAGTCGCTAGACTTATTCAGATCAATAGATCTTACGTGAAGGTTGTTGTTCAGATTAAAGAAGGCAACAAAACCAGATTTGTAGAAGGTGGACTGATTGCACGTAACATGAAAAATGTAATTTCTCACGTTATGGTTGGAAGTCGTATTTGTGCCGTTTTTGAAATTAGAACTTCTAAAAAAGAAGTTGATGGAAAGCCGGTATATCGTAAACAGGCCTTTATCGTTGACCTGAAGGAAGTATAAGAAACTAGGTGCCTATCGAAAATTTCGGTAGGCACTTTCTGACATAATAATTATATCTAAGAGATAAGGAGCAAACTTTATCTCTTTTTTGTTTATAAGCGAAAGGAGTTTAAAATATATGCAAAATGTTATTGTAATAAAAAAAGATGGAACTATTCAGGACTTTGATCCTAAAAAAATTAAAACAGCCATTACAAAAAGTGCGAATCGTGCAACAATTATCCTTACAGAGGAACAGAAAGATAATGTTGTTTCTATTGTAAAAAAACATATCAAGGATAATAATCTGACAGAAATTAGTATTTATACAATGCATAATCTGGTAGAAAGTGCATTGGATGAAGTGTCCGCCGCAGTTGCAAAAAGTTATCGAGACTACAGGGACTATAAAACTGATTTTGTTGCAATGTTGGATAAGGTTTATCAAAGAAGCCAATCCATTATGTATATTGGCGACAAAGAAAATGCTAATTCAGATTCTGCATTAGTATCCACTAAACGTAGCTTAATTTTTAACCAGCTTAATAAAGAATTGTATCAGAAGTTTTTCCTTAATAGGGAAGAACAGCAGGCAATTAATGATGGTTACCTGTATATTCATGATATGAGCGCTAGACGGGATACTATGAATTGTTGCTTGTTTAACATGGCCCAGGTCTTAAAAGGTGGGTTTGAAATGGGTAACGTTTGGTATAATGAGCCAAAAACATTGGATACTGCCTGTGATGTTATCAGTGATGTTATTCTTAATGCTGCAAGTCAGCAGTATGGTGGTTTCACTGTTCCTGAAATTGATAAGGTTTTGAGACCATATGCTGAAAAATCCATTAAACTGCATAAAGAAGAATATTTATCTGTCTATGCAGATAGTGGATTGAATGTGACAAAAAATATTCTAGATAAAGCAGATAAGTATGCTTGGGATAAAACGGTCCGTGAAATGGAACAAGGCTATCAGGGATGGGAATATAAGCTTAATACTGTAGCCAGCAGCAGAGGAGATTATCCTTTTACAGCAATTTCGTTCGGATTAGGAACGAATCCTGTTGAGAAGATGATTTCTAAAGCTATTTTAAGAGTACATCGTGGCGGACAAGGCAAAAAGGGAAATAAAATCCCAGTTCTGTTCCCGAAGTTGGTCTTTCTTTATACAAAGGATCTTCACGGTGAAGGAATGGAAAACGAGGATGTTTTTGAAGAAGCAGTTAAAACGTCTGCTAAAACAATGTATCCCGATTATACCAGTCTTGATGGAGATGATGCTATCGGAGAAATGTGGCATAAATATCACAAAGCAATTTCACCCATGGGATGCAGAGCTTATTTGTCTCCATGGTATGAAAGAGGTGGAATGAATCCGGCTGATGAGAATGATGTTCCTATATTTGAGGGACGATTCAATATCGGCGCTATATCACTTCATTTACCGATGATTCTTGCAAAAGCAAAAAAAGAAAGCCGAGATTTTTATGAGGTATTGGATTATTATTTGGAGCTGATCCGAAAACTACATATTCGCACTTATGATTATCTCGGAGAAATGAGAGCCTCTACAAATCCATTGGCTTATTGCGAAGGAGGATTTTATGGAGGAAAATTAAAACCTTCTGATAAGATCAAGCCGTTACTGAAATCGGCCACTGCTAGTTTTGGGATTACTGCGTTAAATGAACTTCAGGAACTATATAATGGTAAATCATTGGTTGAAGATGGAGCATTTGCTTTGGAGGTTATGCAGTATATCCAAAATAAGGTAAATGAATATAAGAAGATTGATGGTAATCTATATGCTATTTACGGAACACCGGCGGAAAATTTATGCGGTCTACAAATTAAACAGTTCCGTTCTAAATATGGGATTGTAAAAGGTGTTTCTGACAGGCCTTATGTAAGTAATAGCTTTCACTGCCATGTTTCCGAGGATATTACCCCTATTCAGAAGCAGGATTTGGAAAAGAGATTCTGGTCCTTATTCCAAGGAGGTAGAATTCAGTACGTAAAATATCCGGTAAATTACAATATAGAAGCAATTAAGAGTCTTATTCGAAGAGCAATGGATATGGGATTTTATGAAGGTGTTAACATGGCATTATCCTATTGTAATGATTGTGGTCATGAAGAACTGGATATGGATGTGTGTCCTATTTGTGGCAGCCGTAATTTGACCAAAATCGACCGAATGAATGGATACCTGGCATATTCTAGGGTGCATGGAGATACCCGTCTAAATGAGGCTAAAATGGCCGAAATATCGGATCGTAAAAGTATGTAACTAAGAAGCAGCCAAAAAGACTCCTTCTTAGTTTAGGAGGATATATGATTTATTTTAGGAATATTAATGACATAGATGATTATTCTGAAAAAGAGATTTGGCTTATCATGCGTAGTGTTACTGGAAATCTCAAAAAGATTGCGCAGTTGTCTAATGTGCATATTGTACCTGAATTGGCTCCGTCAGAAAAATTGTATAAAGATTTCCTATTATGGAAGAAAAATTTAGAATGGGACCAGAAGAAATTTGATGCTGAATACACTCCACGTTTTATCCGCCAAATATCTGCAGATAATCAGGCACAGCAAAAATTGTTGGAGTTGTTTAAACGGAAGAATGAATCCATATATATATGTTGTGTATGTCAGCGTGAACAAATGTGTCATAGAATAATTATTGCGAGAATGTTGCATCAGTGGGGAATTCCAGTAGATGTAGAATATTCTTTTAATTTAAAAAAGACAGCATAAGCTGTCTTTTTTGTTTCGTATAATCTGCAGAGAAACTAACTACCTTTTTAATATTTGGATAAGGCCCTCCATCAACGTCAGATTATGTATTTTTAAAGTTTTTAACGGAAAACGTATAGATCTTCATACAAAACCTAGCTGTTCGGAGCCACCATCATTTTATACGCGTATGATACAAGGTATACCATTAAGATATCTTTTATTATTATGCCATATCTATTTTCGTTTGGCAAATTTCTGCACAGAAAAAATCTTTGTTATTTTATAGAATCTTTCATATTAATTATGGAGGATTGATAATGAAAATATTAAAATTTGAAACAAATATTTGGAAAGATGAAAATATTACGGATCCGATAGGAAATTTTGTAAATATTATGCCAGGAGAAAACGGACTTTCTTGGACAGAATTATTTCATAATCGGTTTAGAGAATTAGAGCCGGGAATAGATAGTGATCAAATTCTGTCTATATCATTTAACATATCTTTTATTGATGATAATTTGGATTTCGTTAAACTAAATCATTTTATGCAAGACTATTTCGAATCCGTATTTTCTGAAGGAAATGTTTTGTCTATTCGTGGAACTCATAACGAAAATGTTTTTGTTTATTATATTTTATGCTTCCCATTAGTAAGGAGAGTTCTTAGAGCATCTAATTGGATTATAAAAAATGAAGAAGGGAAATACGTTCCACATCAAGATATTATTAATGGTTTTGTTAGAACTGTAGAGACCACCTTTTCCGTAATAATAGATAATGAAAATGATTACATAAAAAATAATGTAAATCAGGGACCATTAGCTAAAATAGATTTGATTTCAAAGATGGAGATACCAAAAGAAAATCCATCTATTTACAAAGAAAATATCTATGATGCCGCTGGATATGATGCCCAAATTATTACAGATGCTGGTTATGAGCGTTTTACTGAAATTTGTGCACATATAATTTCTTATTTTACTACAGGAATTGAGAAATCTTTATATTTTAAGGCACAAACAGGATCTATTACACCCGAAATATTTTTGGAGGAAGTAAACAAAACAACAAAAAGACTTTATCCCAATATATCAGATCGAGATCTGAAGCTTGTTTTAAAAAAGGTTTATAGTGCCGTATATCAAAATTATATATTGGATGACTTAATTGAAGCAGATGATATTAGTGATATTAAAGTGATTGATCCTAAACACATAAGAGTAAAAGTAAATGGAAAAAGAATGACATCAAATGTTACTTTTATAAATGCTGATGATTATTTTAATTATATAAACAGTCTGGCCATAAGATATGGACTCGATTTATCCAATGAGGCATATCATGTTTTCACAGATAAAACAACCAGTCCTAAGTTTATATTAAGAATGAATATAGCTACTCCATATGTAAATTCATCCCCTTTTCCGTACTTACATATAAGAAAAATAAGAAAAAATAAATATTCAATAGATGATTTGATTCAAAAGGGAGTAATGCCAAGACATGTTGCCGATTATTTGATAAATAAAATTAATACAACCGGAATTGTTATTTGCGGTAAAGGAGCTTCCGGAAAAACGACATTATTAAATGTTTTATTGGATTGTATTGATTATGGTAGATCAGGTCTTGTTATTCAGGAAAGCGAAGAAATATTTTCAAATAAACATCCCGATTTTATGTTTCAACATATCACAAGTAGTAAAAATGGAAGACCTGCGTATGGATTAAAGGAAGAAGCAACCAATGGTCTGCTTACTGACCTGGATCATTTTATTATTGGAGAGATCAAGGGTGGAGAGGCATGGTATTTTTTAAATGCAGCATCAACAGGACATATTTGTAGCTGTACAGTACATGCACCGTCAGCTAAAGATGCAATAGACAAATTGGCTGATTACGTGACGTATGAAAGTAAATATTCAAAAGAACAAGCTATGTATATGCTGAAAGAATTAAAGACTATTGTTTTTATGGCCAATTTTAAAGTAAGAGAAATTGCCGAAATCGTAGGTTGGGATGATTCTAAAGAGCAATTAATTTTTAAAACTATTTATCAGTTATAATTTTTGTGCAGAAATTTCCACTATTCAAATAATCTGCCATAATAATGTTAGAACATAAAAATTAGTTTTCGGAAAGGATAGCATATGGATACAAAATTATTTAAGACAAGGACTATTATTCAGTCACAAATTGTAAATGGGCAGCGTGCGGCTATTAGAAAAAATCCTAGTAGAAAACCTGATCAGTGGGTTATAGGTTTGGATATTGGTTATTCTTCTGTAAAGGGGATGAGCCAGAATTCATTATTTACATTTCCAAAATTTGCAAAGAAATTGCCTAAAAATGCCGTAACACTTGCAAAACCGTTGGATACCGATATTTTGTATCGGGATTGTGAAACCGGAGATATTTATGCAGTTGGCGAAAAGGCAGAAAAAATGCTTTCTATTGAGTCAGCAAGCGATAATGATCCTACCTTATTTGGAAGAAATCATTATTATAGTGAAATCTTTAAAATTGTTTCCAGAGTAGGCCTTGGAATGGCTATGCAGAGCAATTCATTTGGATCGCCTGTTGGAAAAAGGCTCATTGTACAGACAGGCCTTCCTTCTGCCTATATTTTTGATGATACAAAATATATCAAAGAAGTATTTGCAGATCACTATAATTTTGATTTGAAAATGGGAAAAGATGATTGGCAGCATTTTGAATTCGATTTAACAGAAAAGGATATTTTTGTTATGCAGCAGCCAATGGGAACGCTTATCTCCTTGGTGTGTGATCGAAACGGAGTTCAAACATTGGACTCAGAGGCTCTTTTTAAATCAAAAATCCTTGTTTTTGATCCTGGATTCAAAACAGGTGATACGGCATATATTAAAGGCGGAGAAATTAATATTGCTGATTGCCAGACGTTTGAAGAGCTTAGTATGATGGAAGTTCTAACAAGAACTGCCGATAAAATTCGAAGTAAATACGGTGTGACAGTAACAATTCCGGCTATGCAGAATTATCTGGAAACAGGAGAAGTAAAAGTTTTTGATAGAAAAAACATGAGATCTTATCCTGTTAACTTTGCTGAGTTACTAGAAGCATCGAGCATGGAAGTTTGTGATATGGCTATTTCTAAACTGGTTGAAGTGTATAATTACTTCAGTGAGGTTGATTATTTGACACTTTCAGGAGGTACGGGGGCAGCATGGTATCCATATTTTAAGGAAAGATTATCCGGATTCGAAACATTGAATATCATTCCATGCAATAGAAATGATGACATTTCTTATATTTTTTCAAATGTAAGAGGATATTATCTGTATAGAATCAATATCGGATAAGGTGAAGTTTATGAGTAAAAAAATCACGAAATACATGCGAATATATACAAGACATGACTATGATTTAATGATGTATTATCTGTCTCTTTGCAGTTGCAAGGAGGCAGGTAATCGCGAATTTTCAAGGATTGTCAAAATTATTCTGCGGGATTATATTAATGGATCCAAAACGGAAATACCTATCGTTATTACAAATGTAAATATAATTCCACAAGGATCGGTTCGAATTCGATTCACATTTGATACAGAAAAAGATCCTGGGATTGCAGAATTATATAAGAAAATTCGTCCTAGACAGGCTAATAGTTTTTTGAAAAACTTAATGAGATCAAGGATAGCTGAAAACCAATTGGCTTGTTATTTTAAGGATTCGAAAACAGCTTTTCCAGCAGTAATCGAAGGGCTAAAAGATAGAAAGCATGTTTCTCAAATCACTGAAAACAAAAAAGAATCATTTAAACCGGTATCAAAAGAATTGTCTATTGATGTTAAATCGCCTTTACAGATGAATACTGAGATAAACATTCCTATAGAAGTTGAAACAAAAACAGATATTCCTTTAAATGAAGACAATGAAACATTTTCTGACAGATTAATCTCCGAAGATAATTCAGCTGAGCATATACCAGAACCTTCTGGATTTAATTTTTTCGGTGCATTAGAGAAAGCGATGGATTTTAATTAAAAAAGGAGAACCTTATATGGATACAACAACATTAAAACTTAAAAACGAAGAGCTTGCAAAAAAAATCAACGAAATTGATCAGTATTGCAAAAAGAATAACATTCCTTATTTTTTTGCTGTTCCTACGGCCAATGAATCCGAAGGGACCACTTACTTCTATTCTTATTTGAGTCCGGGAGTGGCAGAAATTAAATTAACTGATGATAAAATTTCAAAGATGATGAATGTGGCGAATGGTTTTAATACGGTTCCGCCGGTTCCTATTCCAGAGATTTGTTTTTAAAGCGCCTTAGGGCGCTTTTTTTAAGAATTAATTAGGACGGGAATTCTCAGTTACTTGTATCCGAGATGAAAGTCCGTGTTTATTTCTAATGCTTTGTCTATTTACTAAGCATACACAAAATACATATTTATACATGAAAAGGATTTATACAGAAATAAAGTGAATCGTCCGTTATGAATAAAGCAATCAAATACAGAATCTATCCAACAACTGAACAGAAAATCTTATTCGCTAAAACCTTTGGCTGTTGTCGGAAGGTCTATAATCTGATGCTTTCTGACAAGATCAACTCCTATCAGGTATCAAAATCCTTCGGAAAACAGACTCCTGCCATGTATAAGGAGGAATTTCCCTACCTTAGAGAAGTGGATAGTCTTGCTCTTGCAAATGCGCAGTTAAATTTACAGAGCGCTTTCAAAAGCTGCTTCAGTAAATCCCGTAAAAGGAAAAACGGATTTCCTAAATACAAGTCTGGCAAGCATAGCCGTAAATCATACACTACAAATAATCAGCATGGAACAGTTTCTCTCACTGATAAGAGCATCAGACTTCCTAAGATTGGATGTGTGAAAGCTGTTATCCATCGTAAACCTGATAGTAACTGGATTATCAAATCTGCTACGGTATCGCAGGACACGGATGGCAAATATTATGTATCTGTACTCTTTGAGTTTGATGATCCTATAATTACTTATGTAGCAGACAGAACGAATGCTGTGGGCTTAGACTATGCTTCTGATGGCCTGTATGTAGACAGTAATGGCAATGTGGGTACTAATCACAAATATTACCGTGAGAGCCACGACAAACTTGCCAGGGCACAGCGCAGGCTGTCACGTATGCAAGGTTCTAAGAAGTATGAGGCTAAATCCAGTAATTACCTGAAGCAACTCCGTAAGGTCAATAGAATCCATAGGCATATCGCTAACCAGAGACTCGATAACCTCCATAAGCTTTCTACTGAGATAGCCAATCAGTATGATGTTGTATGCGTAGAGTCCCTGAATATGAAGTCTATGGCTAACAGAGGTTTTGGTAACGGCAAAGCCACTCTTGATAACGGCTATGGCATGTTTCTGTTGATGCTTGAATATAAGCTGTCTGACAGGAACAAGTATCTTATCAGGGTGGATAAGTGGTTTCCGTCTTCACAGATATGTCATTGCTGTGGAGCGCTGCATCCTGAGATGAAAAATCTCGCTATCCGTACAATGAAATGCGACTGTGGGCTTACGATAAGCCGTGATCAGAATGCAGCTATCAATATCCTGCGGGAAGGACTTCGCATGCTGAACGGATCCTTCGATGCAGCCTAATTTGAATAATGCAGTAGGGATGGAATAGCCCTAACTCATACGCCTGTGGACATTGTGTAAGACACTGAGTTGCGTATACCGTAGCCAGTGCAGTAGTGGTTGAAGCAGGAAGCTCGGTTACTTGTAACCGAGTAGTTCACTGCCAGAAAATCGTTCTTATTAAAAATCATTCATATTAATAGTGAGTGGAATTTATAAGAAAGGGGCTATATATGCAATACATTTTGCTTAGAAAAAATGAGCCAATTTTAGCATTTAAGTATTTAAAATCCGGACAACTTCAGATAGTGGAAACATATGATAATACTTTACTGCCTTTGAATATCCAGGAAATAAGTAATGTTTACTTAAAGGATTGGCTTTCAAAAAGATGTATATCAAAAAGTAGACTAAATCTATCTAAATTATATGACCTGACGGGGTGCAATTCCGTTTTAGAATTGTCTTTTTATAATCATAGTACTAATTTGGTTGATTTTTATTGGACTAAAAAAGAAGAGGAATCGATAACGTGGGATGATGTAGACTTTCGGCGTAATGGCTATTCTGAATCGGTGGGCAATATGTTGCTAAAAAATGATAGCTCCATTTATGTCGAAGAATCACCTGATATTAATACAAATGGAATTACTGAAAAAGCCTGGAAGCGAATTAATGGGGGCGATTATCTATTTAAGCTTGGCAGGGCTCCTTTTTTTCAAGAGCCATATAACGAAATAGCTTGCTCTAAAGTAGCGCAGTGTTTTCCTGTTTTAAATGCTGTTTCTTATTTCTTGGGACAGGTAGAAGAAAAACCTGCGAGTGTTTGTCCAAACTTCTTAAAAGAAAATCAAGAGTTTGTTCCAGCTGCTCATTTAGTCCCCAAAAAACATCCGCAGGATGCCATTTATTTGCGTTTGGCGTACATATGCAAAGAGCTAGGAATGCATAATGTAAAAGAGTTTATAGATAATATGATTGCATTTGATTATGTTATCAATAATACGGACCGGCATCTTGGAAATTTTGGATTTTTAAGAGATGGAGAATCCGGTGTCTATCTTGGTCCGGCACCTATATTCGATAATGGAAATTCTTTATGGTTTGATGAACCGACTGAAATGAATTTCCATGTCGAAAATTTTGCAAAACCATTTTGTGATTATCAAGAGCAACAATTACGGTTAGCAAAACACCTTGATAATGTAGATTTTCTTATGCTGCGAACTACTCCTGAAATAATTAGAGAATCTTTACTTAATGCTTGCGATATGCAACGAGCTGATAAGATAGCTTTTTCAGTTCAGAAAAGAATAGAAGATCTTTATGTGTACCGGGAAAAATTAGCAACACGCGAGAAAAATCAACACGATCATTCATACGAGGAGGTAAAATAAATGGCGAATTATAATGATAAAACAAATATGGAAATGCTGAAGCTTATTTGCGATGCCGTAAAACTGTTCGCTGAACTTGAAAAAATGGGCGGAATAACATATCTGAACATACGGACAGGTAATAAAGTTAAAAAAACTTTAAAAATAGAAGGCTTTCTGAATAACTACGATGCATTTTCAGTTAATGGACTTTCCTTAGAAGAAGCGAGAATTTTACTCAAAAAAAATGGTATTGAGACAACACCTTTACAAGATACAAAAGGATATTTTGCATTAACTATAAAAAGAAAAGATTTTAATAAATTATCAGATTTAGAGAAAAAAATTGCCGCAGGTCAAATTGATCTCAAAAAATTCTTCGAAGATCCAGAAAATTATGATCTCCATAATTCTGTCGTGAAAGAGGAGATTGATGATGAAATAATATTGGATTCAGAAGAAATCACCGAAGAAGAGTTTCAAAGTGCCGATCTCATTGAAACCGATGCTGATCTGGAAGCTGTTATAGAAAACATCGAAAATGAAAAAGATCAGGCTATTTCTGAAAATGATATTATAGATAACTCTGTTTTTGATAGTTCTGACAGAGATGCAGAGAAGGACGAGGCCGAAAACAATAATCTGGAAATAAATGAAGATGACAATAAAATAGTCATAGATCCTTCCCTAATTGAAAGTGATCAAATCGCATCTGAAGAAAACACAATAAGTAATAAGGAATCTTTGGACGCAAATGATGAACTGTTACATAATACTGAAAATCCTGAACAAATCATTTCAGATTATTCAGATAAAACATCGGATGATACGACCAGCAAAATTGTTGATGATATTTCAGCCCCAGAAGCAGAATCTGATAGTAAAAATGTAGACATCAAGAATGATTATATTTCTTCCAATAAATCAGAGGATTTGAATGTAAACAGCCAAACTAGCGATTTATCAACAAATAATTCTGATTTAGTAGGAAACGAGCCGAAAGAAAGCAATAGTAATGATTATTCAGCCATAGAAACAAATATTGATGATTCAATTGATAGAAATAATGATTTTTCAGAAAGTGACAGAAAGAATAAGGCTGTTGATTCACCGTCATATATGTCTGAAAGAAATCATACGGAAAATAATCAAGAAGAAGGTCATATAACATCTCCTGAAAAAGAATCTTTTTTGGGGGAACAGACAGTTGAATCGCATAATGATACGCCATTATCGCATTCTGAACAGCTTGCTGAAAGAGAAAAAGCAGAAAGAGAAGCTGTATTGGCGAAGGAAATGGAACGAAAAAGACAGAAGGAGAATTATACAGTCACCGAAGTTGGAACGGGAGCTGCATTATTTACTTCTTATTCAGACCATGATGTGTATAAACCAGAAAACAATACGGCAGTTGCATCATATGCTGATCACAGAGACATTTCCTTTAATAGCAATAATTCTCTTAGTACCAATAATCATAATACCAGTACAACATTATCTAAAAATATTAACGCTAATTCTTCTGGCTATAGTACCTTACAAAAGCCTCAGATTGATGAAAGAAGATACGAAAATGTCACATTCAATAAAATGACACTTATAAACAGATATGACGGTAATGTGACAACAAATATGGTCCAATCTTTTGGTACATTGATTGTTGGTTCTGTAGAAGAGGGCTATCGAGAGTCTATACAAGGACAAGGTAAGGCTCAAATGGCAGGTGCTTCTGCTTTTATCAATAATATAGGATATGGTAGCTTAGCTGAGAATAAAAAGGAAGCCCTGTTTAGAAAAACACAAAGAGAAATAAATAGTGGAGATGGTTCTTATGCTAGAGTTGATTTGTTGCTAAAACAAAAAGGATACAAGGGATTAGATTTTTCCACTAAGAAAAATGCCGATTCTTCCATTCAAGATTTATACAAAGTACTTGAAAGAAGTGGGCTTGCAAATAATAGAGATGGCAACTGGGATCTTACAAAGTTTGATCGGTTATATAAAAAAGCGAAACGTACACAAGATTTTTCGGATATAGGAAGAGCTATGGGACTAAGCCAAATTTCCAGAGCCGAAATGAAAGTTATCTCTGATCAGATTCATAAGCTTGGAAAAAGAGATAGTGTTCGCCGACGAGCCATTAAAGATAAACATCGTACTGGAAAATCTTTACGTTCAATGACATATCATAAAATGGGCCAAGATAGTATGGTATTATCTGGTTACTTGGAATTAAAACAAGCCGTTAATTCTGTAAGAGCAACTGCAAGAGCAGCAAAACTTGTAATTGCAGTCAATGGAAAAACAATATGTAAAGTTGTAAAAGGAGTTTATAGACTGACTGGCAGCGGAGCCAATTCTAGGATACTTAGAGATACTATAATTGGCAAAGGATATAATGCTGTAGACGGTGGTTTTAAAAAAGTTCAGAATGTTAAATCAAACTTTGATGAAAATCGACGTTTAAAAAAAGATGAAAAACTTACAAAAAAAGAGAAGAAAAATACTGAAAAAAAGAAAAAGGCAGAAAGAAAAAAAGAGTTAAAAAAAGCCCAGTTTTCTTCTTTGGCTGCAAAATGGAATAAGTTTGCACCTGGATTCTTGAGAACTGATCATTTTATTTTGAAATCAGCAAATAAAACAGTGAAATTTGCAGAAAGATCTACCAAAAGAATTAATAGCTCTATAAGAGGTATATTTAGTGCTATTGGAACATGGAATAATATAAAAGCATATGGAAAGAAAGTTCTAATATTTGGTTTAGCTGCCGCATTCTTGATTTCAATGGGATTATATTCAATATTTGTTGGAATTGGAACAGCTGTAAGTAGTTTGAGTTTTGGAGATGATGAAGAAAGTGTTGATAATATATTAGATTCTTCAATGGGAAAAACTTATACAAAATTACAGGCAATGGAAACTAAATGGACAGATAGCCTATTAAATGATACTCAAAGTATTGATTTAGGTAACTACAATTTAAAATATGGATCATCATATAAAAGCGCAGAAGACTATATTCCGGAATCAGATGCTGCAAGAATATTTTGGACTCAGCATAATGTTAAATGGAATGGAATATCTGGCTTTACAGCTAATCCGTTCGGTAATTTTGAAATAGAAAATGATAATACTGCTAGTTTTATGAATAATATTAATGGCGGAACAGAGCTGTTATATAAAACAGCGGATGGATCATTTAGAACAAGTAATATAAAAGAAATCATTTGCATGACAGACATTTATACTATGTATAGCACAGAAGCTACGGATACACATGAGGGAGAAGATCTCGATGGAAGTCAAAGTACCAGTGAAAAGAGATCCGGAGCAACGTATGCCGCTTCGTCTGAAGTCATAAGCGCTGCTGATAGAAAGAAAACGTCAAAGGTATTTCTGGCTTATGCTCAGGACTTATTCAATATGTCGCATCAGGAGATTATAGACTTAGAATATGTTATCTTGCCAACTAAAATGACGGTGGACACATTTGATCCGGACACAGAGCTTGTCGAAGGTGAAAACAATGCCACTGTAAAAGTAACACAGTGTCCTGATTATGATTTAGGCGGTTGTCAGATATATGAAAACTTTTATTACGATGAAGATGGAATCGCTGTTAAAGACAAGAACGGAACGTTACATACTGTTGGGGGAGTATATCCATTAATGAACTCAAACACAGAATTTAATATTGATGACTCTGAAAATATTATTAATACAGAGTACTGTTTTGCAGATTCCGTAGATGAATTCAATGACGTATATAACGATGATAATAAAGACTGTTGGCAGATTTTATATATTCCAGAGTCGTCTGATTCCGACAGTGTAGAAGACTATGAATCACCGGATGATTCCGATTATTCTGATGAAATTAGAAGCCTTATTGGAGATAACGAAAAAGTAACATCCTTTTATTGGGATAACGAAGAAGGTTACTTTGTTTTAACTACAGAAAAAGAAGGTGATACATGGACAGATGTAGATTATGAAAAAGTTATTGATTCTCCAACAGGTTGGCATTATGCAATAACGTCAACAACATATACAGATGTAGATTACAACACATATCATGTAATTCATGAATGTGCAGGAAATCATCACGGAAGATATTGCGGAGGACATCTGAAAGCCAAAATCACAGGTGTGGTTTACGGTTTTTCTGATTCGCAAATAGATGCTGATGATAATGGGAGTGATATTTTAGGTAAGGTTGAAGACGGAGAATATACTCATCGTGATAGAAGCAAATTTACATTGGAAAATAAAAATGTATTTCTAACAGCAACAGATATCTTTGATATTGATAATGCCTGTACTCATCCATCCGAAAGAGAAGATTGGGAAGGCTGGACCTCAGAAAACATCGAAATGTGTATGGTAAAATATAATATGGATTGGGAAGACTTGTATGGTTTAAATATTTCCTCCAGTCTCGGTGGACAATCCTTAACAACGGCAAATGTTAGTGAAATCATGAACAAAATAAAAGAAGCTTATCCTGATTTATCTGACGAGAGACTGGGCGTAATTGAACGTGGCCTTGGATATGTTGGTAAAATTGGGTATAGTCAATCTCATCACGCATGTCCTTTAGATGGACCTTGTGGTTATGGCGGAGGCTCTCCTTGTTACTTATCTGATTGCTCTGGATTTGTTTCTAATTTGTGGAAAGATCGAATAGGCATGCAAACAACTGCTTCATTGTGGGGAATTGTAAAAGACCAGCATAGGACCTACTCTAGTGTAGGAGCGCAGCCAGGCGATATATTCGTTCATTATGAAGGGGCTATTGCTGATGGTAGAGGAGATCATGCACTGTTGTATATTGGCAATTTCGAATATGACGGGGTAACGCAGGATTGGACACTTGATTGCTCTACTGTTAAGGGCGTAGGAAATGTGTTCTTACGACATAGAAACTACTACGATAGCTGCTATGTGGTTTCTCCTGATGGTCGATAGAAAAACACACATTCATTTTAATAATTATTATAAGAAAAGGCTGTTGCAAATTGCAGCAGCCTTTTTTGAAATTCTTTATTTTTCCTGTTCCTTATTATGCTCACGTTTACGCTTTCTGCGTTCTTTTTCTCCATACGCAGTATATCGATTCATATCTTGTTTTACACGTTCTCGTTCCTCTTCATCAGGATATGTAGCGAAAGCTTCCCGTAAACATTCCACAGTTTCCAGTTTTTGCTTTATTACAGGAAAATCTCCATATTCATGGATCAGCTCATCCCGTTCCCGCTTCATCTTATGAAGTTCCTTGGCAGTACGTTTGTAGGCTTCATTAGTATTAAGATTTTTAGTACGTTGCTCGTTAACTGCCAGTATACGTTCTTTATCCATTTGCTTTTTTAAAGCGAATTTTTCCGTATTCATTTCCTTTGCATATTCATCTACGCGTTTTTTGTAGGTTTCTAAGGTATCACCTGGTTGAATCTCAGGAGCCGATCTCTCCTTCATGGCAGTAGTAAGAGCAGTATAAAAGCCTTTGATTTGTTCATGACGCGCCACGGAGTATTTTGCACCTCTTTCTAAGCCATGCCGTTCCCTCATGAAGGCCGTATATTCCGTTTGAAGCTGGCGAAGACTTGCAGGCCCGTCAATATAAGCGGAGGCGTTAAGTTTCCCTTTTTCATCAATAGGTACTACGATTGCATGGATGTGTGGTGTGCTTTCGTCTCCATGATAGGTTATATTTATTACATTATCTCCATAAGTTAAAGGATTTTTGTTAAAGTATCCGCGAAGCCATTCTACATTATCTTTTTTCCATTTTTCAAGGTCAATTTTATCACTGTCTTCATGAGAAAAAGATAAACTCACTTCTAAAGCAATTACCGCGTTGCTTCGTGGTTTATGATTTTTGTAATAATCAAGAGAAGATATTTTCTCCTGAAATAGTTCTCCATAACTTTTCCCGTTTGTTGAAACCAGTTCATCATTTTTATATTCCATGCTTTTATCTGCATTCGGAACGTCCACCTGCCGTAAATTATGATCAGAAGCAGCATTAAGTTTCGCTAAGGAATTAATTTTATTTACTCCTATAATAGCATATCCCATAGTGGTATCTTCCTCCTTTATTTTGCCCTTAATATGACAGAAAAAGAGGGTGAAAGTTTTATAAACCGTTACGGAATTTAAAAAGACTATACGTTCGACAAAAATGTCAATTTTGGAGCAGTATCATAATATAAATAATGATCAAAAACGAATAAAATGCTTTAAAAATAATAAAATATATCTATTTACTGTCCAAAAATGAGTTTTAAGTGATTTTGAAGAAAAATTAATAAAATTCCGTATACGGGATATAAATATGAATTTTTTAAGGAAGCTATAAAAACATAAACAGCCAGAAAGCCTTATTTTTCAAGAGTTTCCGGATTCTTAGAGAAAATATATTTTATTTGATTGTGTCATTTGAATGAATTTATATGTAAAAATGGGCAATTTTCAAATTCCGTAATAAGTGTTACGGAATTTACGAGTAACAATAGCGAAAAAGCAAATGGATCATTCGGTATAGGTTTCCGTCCATGTCCCGTTTTCGCCTTTTTCATAAACCCTATCGATTCATATAATCGAAGTGATTCCTCATCCATGCCTATAAATAATGACCCATATGCAATCTTTTCTCCAATCTTTTTCTCCATTTGTATATGTAATCAAAGCATAAACGGCAGAATAGTAGAGGAATACCGATAATATGCCGTCCACATCATATTTATCAATGTTTCCTCTATCAATAATCATAATTAACAATCATCCTATATTTTTACGCTATTTATTCTCGTAAATGGGTTATCTATGTATATTTCCCGATTACGGCGTCTTTTACCGAAAAATAATAGCGGAAAAACGCATGAAAAGCCGGCATAGGATTCCATGATTCCTGGATGTTTCCGCCATTGTCCCGTTATATCTAATACACATTAATAAAAGGCTCATTAATATATCCCTCTCAATTTATTTTCCCGTCATTTTTCTAATAATCAGGGAATAAGCGGCACAATATTATATCCCTGTATATATAATTAGAGGAACAATAATTTGTCCCTTCCGTTATTTTTATCCCAGATATTGTCGTAGCATAAAAGGTATAATATATTATCCCTTTTATATATCAAAAGCAGGAGATAGATATAATAAAAGGGATATAATATTGTTCCTCTTAAACAAAATTATAGAAGAGGGATAGTATATTATCCCGTTTATAACTTATCCATAAACTTAAGAGGAACAATATATTATTCCTCTTTATACTGTTTTTCTTCCAGGTTTTAAAATAGTATTTCAGATAAAAGGGATAGTATATTATTCCTCTTATGATCGGCACGCTTATAATTGACTAAAAATAAACGGAACAATAATATATCCCTCTTAAATATCAGACAGTATCAGAAGAGGACAATATAATGTCCCGTTCATATCTAATCCAATATCACAAGAGGAACAAAATATATCCCTTTGTATTCAATAATTCCCTGAGTAATGTTAATATTTTAACAAATAAAAGGGACAATATAATGTTACTTTTATTATTTTACATAATACAGATAATCAATAAAAGGGATAATAATTTGTGCCTTATAGGAATAAATGCGGAATAATTAAATACCTTTTGTTCGCCGTCTATTCGATAAACGTATATGGGAGATGAAAATAGCAATAGAATAAGCGGGACAATAGTGGCTCGTGCCGTTTATATTATATATAGATTTTATATTAGAGCAGAATTTTAGATACTTCTAAGAGAACATACATTCGGCTGTGCTTTATTATTTATAATTCTGACATATTAATGGCAACATAATAGAAAAAAGGAGTAATGAAAAAATATAATGAAAAAATATAATATTATTACTTTATGCGGCAGCACAAGATTCAAAAACGAATTTTTGGAGGTCCAGAAAAAACTGACTTTGGAAGGAAATATCGTTATTTCTCTTGGAGTATTCAATCATTCCGGAGATAAAATTACAGATGAGCAATGGAAACAGTTTGTTGAAATGCATAAACAAAAAATTGATATGTCAGATGAAATCTTCGTAATCAATGTCGGAGGATATATCGGTGAAAGTACAAGATCTGAAATTGAATATGCCAAAGAACACGGTAAAAAAATCAGTTATCTAGAAAATCCTGAAATCAAGATAGCGTTTATTCCCGGAAATAATAAAGAAAATTGCATACAGATTTCCTGTGGAAGAATTAGTGTAACAGCCGGCTCTTTAGAATCTGCCATTCGTGCATTTGATGATAAGTTCGAGAACCATTTGCGATTTGGAGATGAAGAAGCTGAAAAAAGAGAAAATCTGTTGCACAATCTGAGACATGAAAATAATCTAGGATTTAGAAAAATCGATTAGTCTATATTATCTGTCATAATAATTGTGATAAATGTATACGGATTGGGAGACTTCGATTACGATTCGTAGAAATACGAGAGACAATCATCGATATAGCCGAAAGCTAAGTATTGAGAAAGATATGGTCGGCAACGAACTTTATACATTTCATCAACCAATCATAAACGCGATCAAAAATTTTGGTCGCGTTTATGATATGAAAGGAGCAAATAGGTATGTTAAGAAAAGCAAAACACGTTTTAAAACCTGATTCAGTCAATTACTTTTGCAATAACTATCGTGAGGATTTAATGGAATTTTATACACAGGTAATAAAAGAACAAATTCCGCTGGATTTTATATTTATTGTGGTCCATGGTTTTGATAGCTTTACCTTAAGAAAACTACAAACAATGCTTGAGCATCCAAGGAATAAAGATTCTATACAAGCACAGCGCTTATTAAAAATGATTGAAACTGTTCCGAATTATAATCCGTTGATGTATGATCCAGATTACATTGCGCAGTTGGAGACCCAATTGGAAGTTGCCACACCGGCAATTTTTGATTTATTGCAGGCGGATTATGCTAATTTCATACAACCTAAGGATTTAGCGGACTATTTATATGCTTACTTGAGTCCCTTGAAAACAAAAGATGGCAATAATATCACAAAATCATTCATTGATTGTTTTCTTTTAAAAGATCTACATGATAATATATTACAATTATCTGCAAAGGAAATATTGTTATACGCCAGCTTACGTATTTTATTTTTAAATCTAATAGGAGAAACATGGAATGAATATTCCAAAACAGTAAATAGAAAAATGAACCGCAATCAAAATTTATTAGAATACTATAAGGCGGCAAGAGAAAGCATGCAATGTCTTTTCATTAAGGATATTAAGCGAATTAATAAAAAAATAGAAAAATATAATCATAAAGTAGATTATGACGGGAAATATATGATTCTCCCGGAAATGCTGCCGGTTATATTATCCTAATTCATTTAAATCCGTCCTATTGGATGGATTTTTTTGTATAATCTATCATACTAATTATATAATAAACACAAAAAAGGAGATGTCTTTATGATAAAAATTGGTTACAGAATCGGAGGATCTTTTGAAGATTATTGTAAAGATGGCAACGTTGGATTTGAAATATTATTTCCTCATATTTATTCATCTTTTGAAGAAGCTGAGAAAAATAATTATCGAATATCTGCTATGATGAAAAAACAAAATGACGGAGAGGTTGTTATCATTCTTTATGAGGATAAGATTCCGGTAGAAACAATACACTGGGACGAATGGATGAAATATAAATGTAATCATTTAAAAAGAGAAAAAATAGACGCTGGTTTTACTGACGCAAACACCGACTACGAGCCATATTCTGAAAAATTTGAAAAAATTTTTGATGCATACTGCGGGAATAATAAGCTTGAATCTTTTCATATGCAATATCTGGCTTATTGGGTGGAGCCTGTAATTATAGAGAATGATGAAGATATTTGCGTAGCGTAAACTGTTCGGCTACAAGTACATAAAATATAAAAAGGAAAAAAGATTCTGGAAAAAGTCCAGAATCTTTTTCTTTTCTATATCTGTCATATTAATAAAAATTCAGACATATGGAGAAAAAGAAAGGAAGAAGAAAAATGGCAAAATGGATTAATAAAACGAATCAACCGCTCTCAGAAGTGGAAAAGTTCATTAATGACTTTATGGATCGACCGGAAGCGGAACAGAAAATTCTTAGGAAGCAATTTATGGAAGGATATTGCTGGCACTTCGCTCATATGTTACAGGATACATTTGATCGCGGGGCCGTTGTATGGGCCGCACCATTTGGTCATATCTGTTGGCAGGATAATGACGGCAAAGTATATGACATTGAAGGTGAATATACCGGCGAGGCCTTTTATATGATTCCGGAGAAGTTCACTGAGATGATTGTTCCCGGAAACATGTTTGATTTCAAACATATTCCGGATAAGATTCACAACACAGATAGAAATGAAATAATTAAGATTATTAAGGCATATTGCAAAGAAACTGGCAAAAGTTATTATTCAGAGATAGAAGATTATCTGTGCAATGATGCATGAGTTAATCATCCACGCAAAACGACATTGTTTTATAGATAAATTTATAAAAGAAAGGAAAACTATAATTATGCAAATAAATTTAATAGGAACTGGCGCAATGTATACTGCTTATAACAGTGCATGTACTTTGATTGATAATAAAATTATTGTAGATATGCCAAATGGTACAGTTAAGCAAATGTTAAAAAAAGGATTGCCTGTAGAAAATATTGATATTATTTTAATAACTCACATGCATGGAGATCATACAGCAGACATTCCTTTTTTTCTAAAATATGTATTTAACTACAACAAGAGAAATACACCAATAAATATAATTGGGCCAATTGGTATAAAATCTAAAATCAAGGATTTATTTAATTCATATAATTTTGAAAATGGCGTTGAAATTGAAAGATTTTTTAATATTCATTTCATAGAAATACTAGAAAATGAATTTAAAATAAATGAATACAATATTAAATCCTATCTAATGTTACATGGAGAAGAAAAGCCGGCGTTAGGTTATATTATTGATAATAAATTAGGGGTAACAGGAGATTCGGGACTATGTGAAGGTATTGAAACTATTTTTAAAAATTCTACTGTGATCATAGCAGATTCCTCATCAAAAACAGGAGATATGTGTCATATGGGAATTAATGATTTAATCTATTTATCCAATAAATACAATAAAAAAATATTTTGTACTCATTTATTGGATACAACAAGGCGTGAACTTATAGAAAATGTTCATCAAAATATTATTGTTAAAGATGATTTTTATGTATCGGAAATTTAAAAAGGAGAATATCAACGTATGGAAGAGAATATGGAATTAGAAGAAAAAACATATATAAGAGACGCAAGGCTATTGGAAATAGCGAAAGTAAAATATGTATTTTTTGATATAGATGGGGTACTTTCAATACCCAAATATAAAAACTTCTTAACAGGAAAAATAGTAAGTGGCTTTTCTGATGAAGAATGGCTTAAATATGATATCTTCAGTCAACACCCTTATGAATATTGCTTAGCGCCTAAAATCATGAAAGAATTAGTAAATAAAATGCACAATAATCGAGGTATCTGTAAAAGATGTTTTGGTTTAACGGCTGATACAAATTCTTTTTCCTATAATAGCAAAAAAAGATTTATAAAGGATAATTATCCGGAAATAAACACAGAAGATATTATATTAGTATCATCAGCCGACATGAAGGTTGACGTTATAAAATATATTGCTGAAAGAGATGGTATAAATTTAAAAGAATGCCTACTTATCGAAGATACCTTTCAAACAATTATAAATACGGAGTTAGCAGGAATATGTAATTTACATATTTCTGAAGCATCAGAATTGTTGTCTGATATTAAAGAATATCAAATAAACACTCGTCCAAGAAATTATGATTTATTAATAGATATGACTGGAAGACTCTTTTAAAAGGAAAAGACTAAGAAAGGTAAAAGAAAAAATGAAAGAAACTATAGCTGGATGATCTTTGTTAGGTTCCTTGCAGATATGAATACGCAAGATTGGTAAACGAGGAAAAACAGTCGATTCCGGAGGCGTAGCATAACGTAATCTAAATAAAGGTTCTGGATCTGGACCATGATCTGGTAGATTATGCGGATCAGGGCGGTGATGCCATTCAGCTGCTGGACTGGCGGAGCGGGAGAACCGCCAATCCAGTAAGGAAAGCCAACATGGAGAGTATTTTGATCAGATATTGGAATTGAAAAGTAACCTGCAGCATTAGCTGCGGGTTTCATTTATTTACGAACAGATTATCTGCCATATTAAGTGTATCAAGATAAAAGGAGGAAACAAGAGCAAAAATAATTATTTATTAATCACAAAATTGTGATATACTTAGGAAAGGAAAAGTAAATATGGAACTAAAGAAAAAAGTTGAAATGGTGCAGGATCTGCGCATTATTGACGATGTATTTTTCGAAGTATTTGCGCAAGACATTCCGGCCTGTCAGGAAATTCTGAGAACTATCTTAGAAGATGACCAGCTTATCGTAAAAGATGTAATTGTACAAAGCAGCAATCGGAATCTATATGGCCGCTCCGTGAGACTGGATGCTCTGTGTGTCCTTGGAGATGGAACAAAATGCAATATTGAGGTTCAACGAGCTGACAATGACGATCATCTTAGGCGAGCCAGATTCAATGCTTCCAGCATTACAGTTAGGGAATCTAATCCGGGAGAAAAATTCAATGATGTGATTGATGTGTATATCGTATATATCTCACAGTTTGACTTCTTGGAATATGGATTTACGACTTATCATATCGATAAGACTATTCGTGAAAATGGAGCAGTGGTTGATGACGGTTTACATGAAATATTCGTAAATACCGTTATTAAAGATGGATCCAGAACATCGGATTTAATGGACTGTTTTACGAAGAAGCAATTTACATCTAAGGAATTTCCTGCTGTAACAAAAAGGTTCAACTCGCTAAAATCTGAAGGAGGTGCCCCTGCCGTGTGTGAGGTAATGGAAAAACTTTTAACAGAGGAAAGAATTGAAGCAATCAAAAATATGATTGATTTAGGTCTTTCAAAAGAAAAAATTCTCTCGAAATATTCCGTCGATGAGTATGAATCAGCATTAGCTTCGTTGAAAAAAACAGAATAACGAACATAAAGAATCCGCGGCGTGTGCCGCGGATTCTTTTTCTATCTATACTCTCATTAAAATTAATCTACCGAGCATAAATAGATTTCTTTGATATCATCCGTAATTTCCCGTCTTTTTTATAATAGCGGAATATACCATGAAAAAATGCATCCTTTTCATAAACGGCATCCCGCATATGTTCGGATAGATTTTCAAGACCTGCTTGCCTATTAACAGCGGAACACGGAAGAATATAAACATCTCGGACCCCTTCCATAAGGATATAATAATCCTCTTCCAATTTATCCGCCATTTTGCATAAAAATTTTTCAGAAAGAATAGCCTCCGCACCAAATATATCGGGACATTCAGTACCACATATAAATAATTTACGAGGATCATAACCTTCAGAATCTAGCAACTTTTCTGCAATATTATCGTCTATGTTATCATATTCATCATAGTACGGATCAATAAAAAATTCACTTTTTTCCAAATTTTTAACGGCGGCATTGTATAACTCTTTAACTCCATGATTAAATGCTCGGAAATCAGAATTTCGCAAAATTTTTTTATCAGGAAAAGAATAAAAGCATACTGGAATTTTACAATAATGATGTATTATTAATTTTTCTGGCACTTTATCATACATTTCATCATCTGAGCGCATATCTTCGTCGGCCAAAAAGATCGGTAAAATAAAGTTTAATAAATTGGGGCTATTTATTATTTGGTTAAACATATTTTCTCCTTTGTAATGTACATGCAACGTTTAATACATATCTGATCACTGGTATCCGGGTATTATTATATACACCAGGACATTCCCTCATATATACTAAATTTCTTTATAAAACTATTATGCCAAATTTCAGGACAAATGGAAAATTCTGCATAGAAATTTTACTATTTGCTGTGCAAAGAAACACAGACGGAATATCAAATTCAGCAAACACACTATAACATAATTTATTTATTTGGAAAAGACAATTCAATGAATCATTAAAACAGAAGGAAATAATTTATCTGTCATATTAATAGCAAAGAGAAAATTTATAATACAAGGGAGGCCTTTATGAATTTTTATATTTCGGATAACAAACCGACAACCAAAAAGAAAAAAGGTATTTATTATCTTGAAAAAATTCCAGAAAATGCGGTTATTTTTGGATCAACTGATTTAAAAAAATATAACGGCGGAAGCGCAGATTATCTTCGTGTGGAAGATCATTGCTTTAGGATAAAGGATACTATAGAAAAAGATTCCAAAGCAGTAGGATATATCCCGGTTAAAAGAAGAGAAATTCCTCTTGGATCAGAAGAAAAAGCTGGATATATCCAAATACTTGACGGATTCAATCCATTGTTTTTATTGGCCTTTCTTACTCTTTTGTTAATTTTATGCCTTTTAATATTATCAAAAGAGAGTGACTTTATAAAGAAAGCCAATATACCGTCAATTCTAAAGAAAAATACTATCACTGAAGAAACTGTTGAACCGATAGATAAACCGGAAACCACAAATTATCCAGAACTGACTGAGAGCCTCGAGACGACAGATAATATAAATGATAAAGATTTTCTGCCTAAGGATTCGGTTTTCGTCCCTTCGGATAAGAAAAAGGTTGTTCAGACAAATATACCGGAATCAGCAAAAACGGAACCTTCTGTAGTTACGTCAGATAATGATGATTCTAAATCGGATAGTTCAACTGAAGAAGATTCTTCTAAACCGACACCTGGACCAAATACAGATTCAACTGATACTTTACATGTACATACTTATGTGGTTGAGGAACAGCCAGCTACCTGTACAGATCTCGGTTTTTATAAAAAATATTGTAGCGAATGTGGCTATGTAGTAGCTGATCATACCTGTGCTGCACTTGGACATACAAATAGTGTTAAAAGTTTATCAAACATGACTTATCCTGAAGGAATGAAAGCAACTTATATATGCGATAGATGTGGAGAAACAATCACAGACAATTTTGATTATACTTCAGGATTATATAAGGAAAATGGTTGTTTATTATATACCTATGATGCGCTGGAACAGGTGTTTGATTGGAATCTTAGCACCACAATAGCTAAAGATTTGATGGACACACATACAGAATTTACACAAAAATCTGTAAAAACAGAGGCACATACACATTCGCTCAGCATTGATGAAAAAGCACCTACCTGTACAGAAGATGGATATTATCGTGTAACATGTTCTGTTTGTGGGGAGGTATTAGCTGATCATGTATGTAAAAGGCGTGGACATAATATGTATATGGTTGATCCAGAAGACAACACAGCTAATATTATTTGCCCAGTTTTTAAATGTAATCGTTGTGATTATACAGAAAGTACGAATCATACACATAACTGGATTGCTAAGGGCTATGAAAATATGACATATCCAGATGGCGGAGATGCAGTATATGTATGTGCCATCTGTTTGAATAAGAAAACAGAACATATAACCCCTATTCCTGGTATGTATGATGAAAACGGAAAACTTATATACACATATTCTGAATTGGAAGAGCAGTTTAACTGGAATCTAAGCACGACACCTGCAAAAGATATTATGGATGCTCACGCTGAATTAGGAAACGGTAGAATTTTATTACTCCCAAGTTGGCAACATTTGAGTGAAGTTGCAGCAGAGAGCGGAGCCGATTGTGGATTAATAAGAGGTGGAAACGGGATAAATCCATGTTTTACAGAAAGCATATTAACGGAAGTAATTTTACCGAATGACTGCAATGATTTTGGAAACTGGTTCTGTGCTTCAAATGTGACTGAACTAGAACTACCAGATAGTATCACAAGCTATGGAAGATATTCCATTTCATCTGCCCCGAAGCTAAAGTACTTAAAATTATCTGCTGGAGTTACGGATTTAACAGGATTAAGTGTGCAGGGTAACCCAGTATTAGAAACACTTGTAATTCCGGAAGGTGTTAAAAAATTAGGAAACACTACATTTGCAGGAAATGATAAATTAAAAAATGTAACACTACCATCTACATTAACAGATATTGGAAGAAATGTTTTTGCATCTACAGGAGTAGAATATTTAGAAATACCTGCTGGCGTAAAAGAAATTGGCAACAGTAATCATTCTTTGGCTGGTATGAGTAAATTAAAAACACTTGTTTTAAACGATGGATTGGAAAAAATCGATTCTTACTCATTTTCATCATTAGGTGCATTGGAAAACGTATATATTCCAAAATCTGTAACGGAAATGGGAACAGGTATATTTTCTGGATTAGATAATTTAAAAAGCGTTACATTCCAAGAAGGACTTACAGTAATAGGCGATAATTTATTTCAAGGTTGCTCAAATTTAAGAGAAATCATAATTCCGAATAGTATTAAAAATATACCAGATAATTTATTTACAGGTGTAGCTAATTTAAACTTAATTATATTACCTGAAGAATTAGATTCTATAGGTGGAGACGGTTTGTTTAGTTGCGGGCAGAACAGTGATGAACTAAAAATCATAATGCCAACAACTGTAAAAGAATGGAGATCTGGTGCAGCATTCAGTTCACCAAAATTGAAAGAAATAGTATTGCCAGGAAATGTGGATTTTCCTATAGGCTTGATAAATAATGGTTGCGGTTTAGAAAGAGTTATTATTACCAGTGAGCCAAACAGTATAGCATACGGGGCTTTTGGTAACTTGCATAATGCAGATATTTATTATTACGGATCACAGGAATCTGTCCAAAAATTTAATGCAGCTGCCGGAGGAAAAGATGTATTTTTCCAGGATAATAACAGCAACCGTTTGTATTACATGATTGGAGAACCGCCAACCAGAAAAGAACAGATGGATGGAATTGATTATGATAACTTAGAAGAAATATCGATACAATTAAATCTTTCCTCGAATGAAAAAACAATTATTCTTAATGAAGTAGAACAAACGGAATCCGATTTCACAAAATCCGTATCCGATGGGAATGCTGAATAAGACTACAATTGCAAAACAATCCGTTTCCAGGTCTTTGCTAATTTGGAAACGGATTTTCTTTTTCTGCATAGATATAAGTAAACTTTCCTAACACCTAATCTGTCATATTAATGATATTAAAGATAACAGGAGGAAGAAAATGACAAATCTACACAGTTACACAATAGAAGCGTTCACTATTTTTGTGATGATTATGATTTCCATTATAGTTATCGCAAAACATATAATTACAAAAGTAAATCTCCGTAGATTTCTGGTCCATAAACGGTCTGGGTCCGTAGGAAACATCAGGAATTCGAAACAGGGATTTTTGCGTTCTCTTGATAAAATTCAGGATAATGATCTGCCTAAATATCTTCAGGAGAAAATTTACTACATTGTGTCGAACACGCATAGATTTCAAAGAGAAAATCTATTTTCGAATTCCAAACTGAAAACAGTATATCTTCCAGAATTGATAACAGCTTATGAAAAATACTGCAGAATCAGTAATTATGGTACGGAAGCAGAGCTTGAAGATGCCTACGCAGCACTGGAGAACATTATTTTTGTGACCAGTGAAACTTTTCGAATCGAAATCAAAGCACTCGAAGCATTAACTGTTATTAAGGATGCTGCATAATTGAAGGATTTTCGGACGCAGACAAAGTGGATTCTTCGATTTGCGGAATCTATCCGGTAGTAATGTAAACAAAAGCAGTCTCAGTTACCGGAAGATGAGATTTCTGGAGCCGAGACAATACTATTTATGTGAAAGGAGAGTAATGGACACCCAGGGTTGTGCTTAACCGCACTCCTCCCACAACTAAAATCACGGGTGTCCGTGCTAAGCGAATTTATGAATAAGAAAAAAGATTTGGATTATGTGCTTCAGAGATATATAGCGTACCTCAAGATGGTTTATGACAAAGACATTGAGCCGCAATGGGTAAAAAGAGATATGAATGCAAAGTTTCATACATTAAAAGGTAAACTTGTTTCCCTTTTCCCCAAATTGGATGTGCTACTTATGGACAGTGATTTACGCTATCTATCAGTTTTCTGCGATAGATTTAGCTTAAATTTTGTGGAAAAAGCCAAGGAATATCTGCAACAGGATGTTGAGGAATATAACATCTATGACTTTATTGACGGAGAGATAAGAAAAATAAAGGAGAAATAAGATGGAAAATTTTTTCTGACATATTAAAGGAAATCGAGAACGGGAGAAAATTTATGGAGATATTTATCTTTTTTATGGCGTTAATGGCTGTAACTAGCTATTTTTATAAACAATTATTTTTAGAAGCAACATTTTCAATTTCGGAAATTATGATTATAAGTATTTCCGGAGCAGTTGTAATACAGGACATACATAACATGATAATCAAATTGATTCATTATGCAAAAAATAAGAGGATTTAGAAAGAGAACTGATTTTTCAGTTCTTTTTTTTACTTCAATTTATCTGACATAATAATTTTATCAAGATAAATGGAGGAAGTAATTATGTACAATGAAGAAAAAATGGTTCAGGAAATTAGCAATCACAACCAGCATGGTGGAAGAAAACATGTTTGTGAAAATATGTTTTATACATCTTTCGAAGAATTTTTTACTGGTTCGGCGCCGTCTATGTTAGAAACATTAATGGTTCTGGTAATGATCATTCCGTTCATTCTCATTGGAATGAATAATTTTGGAATCAATACCGGTTTTGATTTTATTATCCATTGTTTTTCAACCGTGAATGTTGCTGCAGCTTATATCGGAACATTAAGCGGGATCCTGCTTTTAAGCAGAAGTATTCGTTATGTCAAATATGTACGGAAGAATGTGGCCATTATTTAAGAAGAATAGACAAGAGTTTTAATGGAGGAATGGAGAAAAATATTATGAATGATGAATATAGAATTGAAGTAGATACAGGAAACGGTGGTTATGGTTTTACAGATACATTAGCAGAACTTCTTGTAGATGTCGAACTTGAATATGGAAAGAAAGAAGTAGAAAAAGTGTCTATATGGACTAAATCCTCGAAAGAGGGTGATGAATATGTAAGTGAAGACAAAAGGATGCATATTTGGAATATGGGGAGTTAATGAAACAATGATTTTAAGATAGGAGGAAGTATATGGAATTTATACCAACAAACGAACACAGGGATATTTCTTTACAAGAAGGTTTAAATCAAGTCCAATTAGGAAATACAGATAAATTATTTTCTGATGGGTTGGAAACAGAGGAGAAAAATGATATGAAAGTATTTTACTTAGCACAAGAGAATTTCGGATGCGTTGTATATGCAGATAATAAAAACGATGCATTTGAAAAAATGAAATGTCAAAGAAGAGAATTATTAGAAACTTTAGGATTACCATTAGATATTACACGATGGGGAATTATGGAATTTAAACCGGACTTATATGATGGTGTCTTATGTTTTTATTAAAATGAAACAGAAATTTCAAAATTAGGAGTGATGATAATGATTTCAGCAATTTAGGATAGAAGGAGAAAAGATAAATGTTTGCAAAGAAAAAGGTATATGCATATGAAAACAGCAATGGAGATAAAGGAATTATTATTGCTAAGTCTTATGATGATGCAAAGAGAATTTTCCATGAGAAATATCCAAAACGGAAAATTGTTGAAGATGATTCCATTGATTATTGGAACAATGGATCGTACTTATTTGAAATGGATAATGTAAGGGATAATGAATTATATTGTTGCTTTCCTCTGTGATAAATCTTTGGGTTATGTCAAAATACAAGTTTACTTCGATTGTAAAAGACAGTATGAAATTTGCAAAGCTCATAGCTGAGAATATGCAATGTATAATGTAAAATTAAACGATAATCATTTGATAAGGGACAAAACCTATGAACGAAACAATTATTGAATATGACATAAATTATGAGGAATACTTAAGAGGATTATTTCCTGATAAGAAAGAAATTGTCGATGATATTCTCAAAGACAATTTAAAACATATTATATATTCACAAATAGGAAGGGATACAAAAAGAAACGGAGAAACATTTCATATTGCTGAAAAATATAAAATTTTTGACATGGAGTCAAAGAAAAATTTATATATTGATGATCAGCGTATTGATCCCGGATTAAAAGAGCTTATGTGGATATGTAATAGTCATTATACAAACAGGCAGGATGAGATACTGGTAAAAGAAATTACATATAAAAAATATGAGACATAAATTTAGAAAGGACCTATAGATGGGAAAAATTTATACAGTTACACAATTCAATACTATAGATAAACTCTTAACTTTATTGGTTAGGGATACCGAACAAGAAGCAAGAGAACAAATCGAATTTGAAATGGATTGTTTAAAAAGAAAAGAAAAAGTATTAAAAAGTAAAATGGATTATGATCCGGACGCCAAAACACATCTTGGAAAAAATGAACATAACGGATATTGCAAAACAGAGGACGCTGAATATTTCTGGCATACAGATTGCATTTCTGTTTTCTGATTAAAGACTAAAAATGGCAAAAGAGAGTGCTAGAAGGTTGCCTAATCTATATCCGCTTCAGACAATAGAGTTTGAATAGACGATAAATTGTGGGAATCCGCTTAAATAGTGGGTTCCCATTTTTTGTGGTTGCAATTTGGTTGCAAAAACTTTTAGAAAAAATAAAATTACGTAGAATAAGTGGAATTCTACCACAAGATTTAGACTTGAAAGCACGATATAGAGCCAATATAAAGTATCGTGACTAGAGGAGGAAGTAATTATCACATTACTTAATTCTCAAAAACCTGCTAATAAAGAAAATGGACCTAAAGAAAAAATTAATTTATAAATATAAGAAATCCAGGTATAATGCCTGGATTTTTTTATGTCTTTTCTATCATATTAACGGTATTAATAATTAGAAAAAAGGAGAAAAATAAATGAATGATGAATTTAAAAACACAGATTTTCTTGATGATGAAGAGAAAATGAGAGATTTTACATATCTTACAAAAGAAGAATTCCTGGCTAGTCATAGTTATATCACAGAAGATGAATATGACAATACATATAAGAGATATTATGCAAGGGAATTGGCTAACGCATTAAGAGAATTTGCAGAGAAGCCACAGAACATTGATAATTTTGAGAGCTATCTTAAATATTGTTTCATAGACTGGAAAGAGAAATTTGCAAATACGCCTGAAAAGATGATTGAAGATATGGAACATTTTGCGGAAATGGAGGTATAAGTATGAAATTTACAGCAGATTTTTCCACAAGAAATGGATATGGAAATCAAATTTGTATTGCAGATAATATAGAGAATTTGATTATTATGCTCGTTAATCGTGGATTTAACTTCGTTGACGGAATGCAGAACGAAATCGTTGAATGGAGTAAGACAACAAATAAAAAATATTATAGGACAGGAATTACAATAGAACGTGGAGATTCAGAAATGACGGAATATACGTCACTATGAATCAAGAGTTTCTTTAGATGATTGGAGGAATAAATATGTGCATGTATTGTGAAAGAAGAACAGACGTAAAATTTGGATGGGAACAACCGAAACTTCCATACCATAGTGATAATCTAAACGAAGGTAGACTGAATGGAAATGTATTAGAAAATGAAAAATGGGACGGTGTTATTCATGATTATCAAACCACTACTCCAGAATTAGTTCTCACTTGTCCTGGTTATTTTAACGGAGAGGGTGTTGGTTCTATTTGTATTCCAATAAAATATTGTCCTGAATGTGGAAGAAAATTGGGAAATAAAAAATCATAAGAAACGATGATTTCCAACGCTCAGGATTTGTTATAAGGAGAGATATATTATGGTAAGAATTAAAGATGGAAATTATATAGCAATATTCCACGATAGAATGATTGAAGTAAAAGCAGATTCAAAAAAAGATGCTTATAATAAAGCAAAAAGATATTTTGAATCCAGAGAACATAGAGAATTATTTGATGGTGAGTTCAAAGTGTGTCAGATACCATCTATGATAGATATTCTTGATGAGTAAATAAAACGATGATTTCAGAAAAGGAGAAAATATTATGAAAATAAAATCTGCTGACAATTCCGACTTATTGAAAAGATTAGATGAAATTGACGGCGAACTGCAAGATTTTCATATTTCTGCTTATAAGTGTGATTTATTATACAAAGAACAAGATGATTTAAAAGCAGAACTGCGACAAAGAGGATATAAGATAAATTGATGAAACGATGATTTAGAGAGGATTGAAGTTATATGACAAGAGAAAAAGCAACTAAAATTGTAACAGACTTTTTAAATGATATGAATCCTGATATGTGGGATGGTAATGGAAATAAACCGGAATCGTTTGATGAACATGCTTGGCAGTACCCATTAACAGACAATGTGAATCTCGAGATTACATTTGTTAACGATGAAGTAGATGGTTGGCATCATTGCTGTGACCTGGTATTCACATTTGACAATAGTTCATTTGATATGTTAAGTGGATACGGAATTGATTCTCCGCAGAATATTATTGATACTGTGTTAGATCTATGTCGATTATATAAGTAGATCGGAGGAAATATTATGAAACGTGATTTAGTAGATGAATTATATAAAACAGCATATAAACGATATAGAGAAAAATATCCAAATAAAGATTTTGCATCTATTCCAAATTTTTTAGATTCACTTTGGTTTAGCATTGAAGGCGAACTTAATAGAAATGGATATGATGCTGCAAAGAAATATGTCGAAGAAGCAGACTTAATTGTATTAAAGTAAAATGAAACAATGATTACAAGATAGGAGGGTATGATATGCAATTTGTACCGACAAATGATTATAGAGACGTCTCTATGTATGCAGGTCTTAATGCTATTCAAATAGGAAACGCAGATAAATTGTATTCTGACGGATTGGATGCAAATGAGTACATCTATTTTGATCCTGTTAAAGGATTCTGCTATGAAGATGGATATAGCATCGGTAGCACATATGACCAGACAGTGAATATATTGCATTCTCTCAAATGGTGCTTTAATCATAAGTTTTATGTAAAAAAGTGATTTGCAGAGACAAGAAAATTACGGAAATTTCGATAGGAGAAAAATATAAGAAAATCCAGGTATAATACCTGGATTTTCTTATACCTTTTCTATCATATTAACAATGAAATATTAAAGAAAAATGGAGGAAATATATGACTTGGGATGAGATGAAAACTAAATATCCGGAATATAGAGATCAGATGTCAGAAGAAAGAGAGGATGCCCATTAGTTTGATACACATTATAGTAAAGGAATTTCATTTCTTTTATATGGAAGAGAGGAATAAAAATGAGAAGTATTGCTTGTGTAATGATTAGTTTTGTATGTTGGTACGTTGGGATTCATGCAAATAAGAAAGATGATTACATACCATTTCGATTCGCTTTAGTAATTACAGGAATTGTCACGTTAATTACATCAATTATCCTAATGGCAGCTGGTTTGTAACAGTAAATGAAAATCGTATTTTGAGGTGAAAAAAATGAATATAAGGCAAATGAAAAAGTTTATAAATAAATATGGTGTAATAACACAAGAATATGTGAGATCAAAAGGCACTGATCCCGATGCAGACTATTTTGGCAAAGAAAGCTATTTCGTTGCCTGGGATTCCGATTATTTTGATATGAATGTATGTAGTGGATATTTAACAAAATATAGAGCATATAAAGCAATCATTAATATCATAAAATCAGAATTACATAATAAGGAGAAATAATACAAAATGAAAATAAATGTAATCACGGAAGATGAATTATTTAGAAAATTTGGATATCTCATGGATGATTCGCATGGAAGAGACGTTGAACTTCTTATGGATATTTTGATATGTAATGGAATTGAATAACTTCCGGCGCATTCCCCGTCTATAGCGAAGCTTAGGCGGGGTAAGCCGGTTAATCTCTTGTTAACCAATAACACTATATAAGGAAAGGATTAAGCTGCATGAAAATCATTACTTCCTACAATGTGCGTCTGAAAACAGAATACATTTCAGCCCTGAAGCAGACAGTAATGCTTTATACAGATGCAGTCCGTTTCTATATGGATGTCATTCTGGAGGAGTGGAACACGTTTGCAGGCATGAGCACCAATGAAGCCGTTCTGTGTGCCGAGAGATTATCTCATGCTACAACAACACATCCGACACCGAAGTATGACTTTGATGGACGATTTCCAAAGTTCCCATGTTACCTGCGCAGGACTGCTATCAGTAGTGCATTTGGTAAATGCTGTGCTTACAACAGCAGTCTTGCTAACTGGGAAAACTTGGATCCTGCCGTCAGAAAGAAAGCACCCGGCCGGCCACATATTACCATGGAGATGCCGGCTTTCTATAAAGGGAACATGTTTGTACGGACCGGTGACTATACCGCACGACTGAAGTTATTTTACCGGAATGACTGGCAGTATGTGGACGTCGGCCTGCGTAAGTGTGATGTGGATTATCTATTGCGACACCGTGGATCCCGGAAGGAATCCTCACCGGTGCTGCGGCATTGCCACAAGGTATGGGAACTGTGCTTTTCTTATGAAGAGGACCGGATGCTCAATAAGACACCGGTTTCCGGACAGCGGATCCTTGCTGTGGACCTTGGTATCCATAACCCCTGTACCTGCTGCGTTATGAATTCAGATGGTACTGTCCTGGGGCGGCATTTCCATAAAGCCCCGGTAGAAGAAGACTCTCTGAACCATAAACTCGGTAAGATCAAGAAGGCACAGCGCCATGGCAGCCAGTACATGCCTAAGAAATGGGCTTCCATCCATGGCATCAATACAAGCCTTTCCCGGAAGACTGCGGATTTCATTATCAGCATGGCCGTACTCTACAATGTAGATGTCATCGTCATGGAGCATCTGGATACTTCCGGAAAGAAACGTGGCTCCGGAAAGCAGCGCCTGCATATGTGGCGTAAGGCAGTCATCTGGAAGCAGACAGAGCTTCAGGCCCACAGACTTGGGATCCGAGTCAGCCGGGTATGTGCCTATAATACCTCAAAACTGGCATTTGACGGATCAGGAAGAGTCCTACGTGGCCGAGAAGCAGATCTGGGATCCTACAGTGTCTGCCAGTTCCAAACCGGCAAGATCTATAACTGTGATCTGAATGCATCCTACAACATAGGAGCGAGATATTTCATAAGAGAACTCTTAAAACCTTTTTCTGAAAAGGAAAAGTTGCCCGTCCTGGCAAAAGTCCCGGACTGTGGTAAGAGAAGCACCTGCACCCTGGCTTCGCTCATTAGACTGAATGCGGCTCTGGCAGCGTAAAGCTGTCATGTGCTGAGTCCAGCCTGTATCCAAGTCAGGTATTCCAAGTCCCTAAAGGACAAAATAAAATGTATCCGTAAAGGTATGTTTTATACTTTGGAAGCACCGCCTATAGCATGAAATGTTTGGGCGGGGAGGCTTCACAAATTCAATAACGGAGAATTTGATAAAACGGATTATGAAACACAGTGCGCTGCTGGATGGTATGATTGGTTCTGTTCGGATTATGCATTAGCAAAAAGATTAAAAAGGATGGGTAATATTATCAAGGAAATCAAAAATGATTTTATTCTGGATAATTATTATGTCTGGTTTAATAATAATGCGCCTTGTTGTTATCCTTTATACGATGACTTTAGATTTGAACCACTGGATAAAGATAAAAGAGAACGCGATGAAAAGGTTCGTTCTAAATTATATTTTGTTGTACAATGCGGACATCCGTATGGAAGTGAATATATGTATGAGATATGCACAGCAAGGAACAACTATTCCGCAGAGTTTAAATGCAGAAACAAAAAGGAAGTATTAGAAGCTATTGAGCATCTTGCAGAAGATTTTCGAAAAGAAATTAATGAAAAGAAATAATTAAAAAAAGGAGATCCATATGAGTAAAGTAACAGCCGGAATCAATAGGATTAATCAGGAATTAGAAAAAATTTCAGGAATGGACGGTATTGCCGCTGATAAGATTGCTGAATTAGAAACTTACGTGAAGGAAATGGTATCGGATTTATTAGAATATCATTCCGAAGCAAATGTTTTTAATTATGATGGCAATAATTGTTGTAAGGAAAAATCTGTAAAAGAATTGGATAAACAGATACAAAAAGAACATTGTATCATTAATCATCTGTATGCCCAGATTAACGCTTATGAACGGAGCCTCGAACGTTTGAAAAATGAACGGGAAGCAGCCATCAAGAGAGAAGACGAAGCGTACATTGACGAATGGTTTAATATTCGTTTCGGAATTTCCAATCAGCAAGAAGCACGGACTAAATCTATTTATATTGTTTTTGACGAAAATGGAAATTTTGTAAAAACTGTAACTACTGGATATGATGAAGAATTTCATTATGTTAGTCCTGTAGAAGATGAAGATACAATGGAGCATTGGCTAAGAGAAAACAAGTTATATGCACACAGGGCTTCATCATTTTGCGATAGAAATAGAAGTTGGTATAGTCTGCCTTTAAAAGAACAGCTGAAAAATATAGGTTGGGATTTTGATGAGACCGGAAAATTAATAAAGACACAGTGGTAAACATTCGAAATGGCGATTTAAATGGAGTTTATTAATGAATTTTGATGAAATATTTGACAGAATAAGAAACAGAACTTGGATTCCAATATCTGATACAGAATTGGTGGATATGATTGTGAATGCAAATATGAACGGAACGATTGATGATGAAGAAAAAGAATTGTTACTTGAAATGGTATAGAAAATAATGGAGGAAAATATGACAAATTACGATAAAATTCGAAATATGCAACCCATCGATTTAGCTATTTATTTAACTAAAATGAGGGAAAAGGCAATTGATGATTATGAGGAACAGAAAAGATATCCAATGGGAATTGCAGAAACACTACATATGTTAAATGAGGAAGTTATCGAAAAAGAAGAGGGATTGAAAGAGCATGAAAAACGAAAGAATTGTGGAAAACTTAAAAGATTTTGAAGATTGGCAGAGAAATGAAGAAATGGAAATAGAAAATTAACTAACCCACATAATATTTATATAGGAGAAAATATGGAAAATAAATACGTTTATGAAATGTTAAATGATATCAAAGCCAAAAACAGAATAAGAATGTGTTTGCTTTATGAGAAGTTAGAAAATAATGATAAAGAACGAATGAAATGGATCAAGAACAAGCTTCCGTGGTATATCACAAAGTTTTGTAGAATTTCAAGCAACGAAATAATTTTAAAGGATACAAGTATTTTTATTGGTGTGAATTTTGGAAAGTCCGCTAGAAGTAACTGTTATATCGAACTTACCCCCAGGGACATCGACTGATATCACTATGAACTATAGGACCTCAATTTGAGGTCCTGTTTTTATGTTAAAATTTATTATAGAGGAGGTTGTGACGGAAGAAAAATGATATTGATATGCAGTGGAACAACAGTCTCAAAGGCTGCTGTTTGTATATTTCTCATGTGTTTATCTTTCATATTAATGAATATGGGAGGTATTCACTATGGATAGAGACACAATCAGACGTATGGATCCGGAATTATACCAAGAAAAACTGGAAAAAGCTGTTATGGATGACGTAAGCTGTATCTTGAACATCAATAAAGGACATTCTTCAGTATTACATGCAGGACAGTCGATTGACGATATGGCTATGAGAGTAGTCAAAGAAGGAAAACAGGCTGTATCCAGTTTTTACAATGCAGAATCGTTGATCGGAAACTTGCAAGACGCCGTTTATTTTGAAGCCGAGAATATAACCAACTGGATTACATCAGACAGGATAGATTTCAAAAAGCCTATTGATAAATTTGCCGCCGCACACTCGTGACTTTAGTCGTAAGTAAGGCGGCATTCTCTTGTTAAAATACATATCATATGGTATAATACTTATATGGATAAAACAACGTATTTTTCAATACCAAAAGATGTAACGCATGGTCGTGGTTATGTATATTCCCTACAGTATCATATCGTATGGGTTACTAAGTACCGGAAACCTGTATTCCTGGGTGATATCGAAGAGGATGTAAGAAATTATCTTCTCGAAACACTCAAATCTTTGGATATGGATGTAATTGCAATGGAAGTCATGCCGGATCATATACATCTGCTTGTAGACTGCAAACCGCAGTTAAGACTATCGGACGCTATCAAGATACTCAAAGGGAACACGGCCCGCTGGCTCTTTTTAAAACATCCGGAGATCAAAACGCAGCTCTGGGGCGGTCATCTGTGGAATCCTTCCTATTTTGTGGCTACCGTAAGTGACAGGTCATTCAATCAGGTAAAATCTTATATCGACCACCAGAAGATCCAGTAATTTTCTGAAAGGAGGCATTGTGGTATGAAGATATTTTCTTCCTACAGTGTGAAGATCAAACATTATAACATTATTTTCAAAGACACTGTAGCTATATACCGCAGTGCCGTGGATTATCTGATCGGT
>ERZ780168.489-NODE-489-length-48592-cov-63.325154_pt1 | contig 48592 bp, 34 predicted proteins | sample MGYA00510981_ERZ780168 | MGnify/ENA primary metagenome ERZ780168 (study PRJEB29588, sample SAMEA2158769) | human gut metagenome | biome: human gut; feature: human-associated habitat; material: faeces | place: Denmark | collected 2008/2010 ...
ATTAATAAACTTATTTGTTATCAACGGATTAGCTATAAATTTAACGAAGTATTATCATCTGAAACGACCCGAAAAAGTCCATCAGACCGAAAACAAGGATTATTGGGGCTGCATTTTAGAGAATAAAAGATGGCGGCTGATGTTGCTCTTTTCCCGTGGGAACTTTTGGCGGCCGATAGGGTAGGGGAGTGGTTGCCTTTCTGGGATGGGGCGGGGTAAAATTTGGAGTTGGATTTTTCGGGGAGATTCCATATATTTGTAATTTGTTTTTGTGGGAAGTTTTGCGCTTCATTCCGAGGGGTGTAGTGACGCGATTAATCGCGTCCGCGCATTCACTCGGTAATCTTTGGAGACCGCAAGACTGATACCGGCGCGGTCAATCGCGTCCCTGCAACATGTTTTTTTTGACTTCCAATTTTTAGGATATGATAGAAGTATTGTCACAGAATGTGGAGAAACCGGCGCTTGACTGGGAAAAGGTGGAGCGTTGGATTGTTGAAGTGGCGCGACGTCACGGTCGCCGCACCGGTGCGCTTACTTATATTTTTTGCGACGATGCGTGTATACTTGAGGTCAACAAGGAATTCCTCAATCATGACTACTTCACCGACATCATCACGTTTGACGATACTACCGGACGACTCATCCGCGGCGATATATTCATCTCACTCGATACCGTGGCCTCAAATGCCGAGACTGTCGGCACGACGTATGACGACGAACTGATGCGCGTAATCATTCACGGCATTCTCCATCTTTGCGGAATCAACGACAAAGGTCCCGGCGAGCGTGAAATTATGGAAGCGCATGAGAACGATGCTCTCGCACTCTGGCGGACCGGCTTCTGAGAGAGCAGGATTTGCCGACGGGAGGACGCGAAAGGGGAAATATCGCACGGAAATCGCGTTAAAAATGGCTGAAATCTCAGTTAATGCATTTAATGTCAGATAAATATAATAAAAAATTCCTGAAAGGATTTTTTGAAGAACTATAAGATAACAGATGAGATATGATTTTGATGTCATAGTGGTCGGTGCGGGGCATGCCGGATGTGAGGCTGCCCACGCTTCGGCACAACTTGGTGCCAACACGCTGCTTATCACCCTGGATATGAACAAAATAGCCCAGATGAGCTGTAATCCTGCCGTTGGCGGTATAGCCAAAGGCCAGATAGTCAGGGAGATAGATGCACTTGGCGGAATGATGGGAATTGTGACTGACCGCTCGGCCATACAGTTCCGTATGCTCAACCGTTCGAAAGGTCCGGCAATGTGGAGTCCGCGTTCGCAGTGCGACCGCATGAAGTTTTCAGCGCAGTGGCGTCATATTCTTGAGAACACACCGGGACTGTCGATGTGGCAGGACGATGTGGTCGACGTCATCGTTGAGGACGGCCATGTCATGGGCGTCGTCACGGCGATGGGTGTGCGTTTTTACGCCAGGAGCGTGGTGCTCACCAACGGCACATTTCTCAACGGCCTGATGCATATCGGTCGCACGCAGCTACGCGGCGGACGCGTAGCCGAGCCTGCATCGTGCGGTCTCACCGAGTCGCTTCGCAATCTCGGATTCGCAACCGATAGAATGAAGACCGGTACACCCGTGCGCATCGACGGACGCACTGTCGACTTCTCTCTCACTACCCCGCAGGATGGTGACGACGCATTTATCGAAGGTGGCGATTTTCATAAATTTTCCTACCTCCCCGGCGAACGGCGCACGCTTCAGCAGCGTCCGTGTTTCACCGTCTACACCTCCGAACAGACTCACGAAGTGCTTCGGCGCGGACTCCCGGATTCGCCACTTTTCAATGGCCAGATACAAAGTATCGGTCCCCGTTATTGTCCCTCGATAGAGACGAAGATTGTCACTTTCGCCGATAAGACCGAGCACCAGCTTTTCCTCGAACCGGAAGGTGAGGATACGCAGGAGTACTATCTCAACGGCTTCTCGTCGTCGCTCCCGATTGACATCCAGGTCGAGGCGCTGCATACCATTCCGGCGTTCCGCGACGTGCAGATTTACCGTCCCGGCTATGCCATAGAATATGACTTTTTCGACCCGACGCAGCTGCGTCACACCCTCGAGACGAAACTCGTCGCAGGGCTCTATTTCGCCGGCCAGATTAACGGAACGACCGGTTATGAGGAGGCAGCGGGGCAGGGTCTGGTCGCGGGTGCCAACGCGGCTCTTTCCGCTCTCGGACGCGAGCCGTTCACGCTCGGCCGCGACGAGGCATACATAGGTGTGCTCATCGACGACCTCGTGACAAAAGGTGTCGACGAGCCTTACCGCATGTTCACCTCCCGTGCCGAATACCGCATACTCCTCCGACAGGACGATGCCGACGCGCGCCTCACTCCGCGCGGTCGTGAAATAGGTCTTGTTGACGACGCACGCTACGGCGCGTTCTGCGACAAGATGCGACGTCGCGACAGCCTTGTGGAGTTCATAAACAACTTCTCCGTGAAGCCAGCGCTTATCAATGATTACCTTGTGAAGATAGGGGAGACCCCGATGCAGCAGGGAGGCAAACTGACGCAGCTTCTGTTGCGTCCGGCTCTCGATTTGCGTACGCTTGCCGCGGGCATAAAACCGCTTGCCGACTTCATTGCATCGCTCGGCGACGACCGTATCGACGAGATAATCGAGGCTGTTGAAATCATGGTGAAATACCGCGGCTATCTGGAACGCGAAAAGCTGCTCGCCGACAAGGCACGCCGCCTCGAAGGGCTCGTGCTCGGCGATAAATTCGACTACGCGTCGCTCACCTCGCTCTCTACCGAAGCGCGCCAGAAACTGGCTCGCATACGGCCGCAGACCGTAGGCCAGGCATCGCGTATACCCGGCGTGTCGCCGTCCGATATTAATATACTGCTTTTGCTCTTAGGACGATGACTGCCGATTGTTTCACGTGAAACAATAAAACCGTAAACAAAACTTTTACAACAACATAAACTTAAAAAGAATCATGGAATACATCAAACGACACATTCGCGACGTTCAGGATTTCCCGCAAAAAGGTGTCCTTTTCAAAGACCTTACAACAGCATTCAAAGACCCCCGTGCGCTCCATATCATCGGCTGGGATCTCGCACAGCTTTATCGCGACAAAGGTGTCACCAAAGTAGTCGGCATCGAGTCGCGCGGCTTCATCGGCGGCTCAATTCTCGCGTTTGAAATCGGTGCAGGTTTCGTGCCCGTGCGCAAGCCCGGCAAGCTCCCCGCCGACACACTCCGGGCTTCCTACGACAAGGAATACGGCAAGGATGTAATCGAGATACACCGCGACGCCATCACCCCCGACGACATCGTCGTGCTGCATGACGACGTGCTTGCTACCGGCGGTACGATGCGTGCTGCCTACGACCTCGTGAAGAGCATGAACCCGAAGAAAGTCTACGTTAATTTCATCATCGAACTGACAGCTCTCGGCGGCCGCGCAAAGCTCCCCGCCGACGCCGAAGTGACCTCATTGATTAAATACTGATAATATCCCGTGATGGGCGGCAAAATCTCGGCTCGAATTGTAGGGACGCACGGTCTGTGCGTCCGAAATATATGAGTTAGTATTCGGCCGGTTTTCGGACGCACAGACCGTGCGTCCCTTACATATTTTGCAGCGCATTCACGGCGACGATTGACTACCATCTATGGCAAAACACGACAAAAGCGAAGCTCTCAAAGAGAAAATATCAATCCTACCGACTACCCCCGGCGTATATACCTATTATGACGCCGAGGGTACTGTCATATATGTAGGGAAGGCGAAAAACCTCAAGCGCCGCGTATCCTCATATTTCAACCGCACGCACGACTCACTGCGTACGAATCTTCTCGTGAGAGCCATCGCCGACATGTCGTATATCGTGGTGCCTACCGAGCAGGACGCACTCAACCTCGAGAACTCCATGATCAAGGAGTACAAGCCGCGCTATAATGTGCTGCTGAAGGACGACAAATCCTATCCCTGGATATGCGTCACGAAAGAGCATTATCCACGCGTGTTCATGACGCGTCACCGCATCAAGGACGGCTCGAAATACTACGGGCCCTACACCGAAGCGGGCACCGCCAAAGCCGTGCTCTCGCTCATCAGCCAGCTCTACCCGCTGCGCACCTGCCGCCATCAGATTACTCCGGAATATATCGACCGTGGCAAAGGACGCCTGTGCCTCGAATACCATTTGAAAAAGTGTCTCGGATGCTGCAAGGGGATGGTGTCGCAGGAGGAGTATGCACGCTATATCGAGAGCGTCAAACAGATACTCAACGGCGAGACACGCGAGCTTATGGACTATCTGAAAAGCGAGATGACGGCACGTGCCGAAGAACTGAAATTTGAGGAAGCGCAGCATATCAAGGAGCAGTATCAGCTCGTGGAGCGTTACCGCGCCAAGAGCGTGATCATATCGCAGGTGCTCGACGATATCGACGTATTCGGTGTAGATGATGATGACCGCAATGTCTACGTCAACTACATGCACTTGCGTCGCGGGGCGGTGGTGCGCAGCGTGACGTTGCGCTATACGCGCCGACTGGAAGAGACCGTGCCGGAGATTCTCGCGTATGCGATGAACGAGGTCAGCCAGCGTCTCGGCGCTGTCTACGATGAAGTGGTCGTGCCGGAAATCCCCGATGTGCAGTTCGACGGAGTTTCATTTACAATACCGCAGCGCGGCGACCGCGCGAAGCTACTTGACGTGTCGACGCGCAACGCCCGTCAGGCCAAAATCGACTACCTCAAACACCTCGAAAAGGTCGACCCGGAGCAGCGCACCGAGCGGTTGATGGAGCGTATGAAAGCCGATTTCCGCCTGAGCGAACAGCCGCGCCACATAGAGTGCTTCGATAACTCGAACATACAGGGTACAAATCCCGTGGCATCGTGCGTGGTGTTCAAGAACGGCAAACCGTCAAAGAAAGATTACCGCCATTTCAACATCAAGACAGTGGAGGGTCCCGATGATTTCGCGTCGATGAAAGAGGTGCTCACGCGCCGCTACACGCGATTGATGAACGAAGGGGAGCCGTTGCCCCAACTGATAGTTGTCGATGGCGGCAAGGGGCAGCTTTCGTCGGCCGTAGAGGCGCTCGACGAAATCGGTCTGCGCGGGGTGATAGCTGTGGTCGGCATTGCCAAGCGTCTTGAGGAAATATATTTCCCGGGCGATTCGGTGCCCCTCTATATTGATAAGAATTCGGAGTCACTGCGCGTGGTGCAGCATCTGCGTGACGAGGCCCACCGATTCGGTATAACACATCACCGCAACCGCCGCTCGAAATCGCAGACGGTAAGTATTCTCGACTCCATTCCCGGGGTAGGGGAGGCCACCCGCATATCATTGATGAAGCATTTCCGCAGCGTCAAAAAAATATCCGAAGCCACCGAAGACTCCCTCGCCGAAGTCGTAGGCAAAGCAAAAGCACGCACCATCCGCCAATTTTTCGTCGACCGCGCAGATACCCAACAACAGTAGTCTTTCGCCATCTTTCAACAAAAGAACAAAAGGACAAAAGAGAAAGCAGGTGCACAAGAAATATTTTTATTATGAGATACCCTCTAAATAATGTGCTCCTGTTTGCTCTTTTGTCCTTTTGTTGAAAAATGTTAGTATACCTGCGTTATGATGCGACGGGTGGCGTAATCGGTACAGTCTGTATGTCGATGGTGAGTACGAAATTGATTATGCTGCCTGCGAACACTATCTTCTCTTTTTCCGATATAGCCGCTTCGCCTTTGAATTCTATTCCGTTTCCTTCCGGAGTCTCGCCAAGCTCGATTCCCGCCACTGCCACCGAACCGTGGCCGGGAATAATATCGTTGATTGTTATGTTGCCGATTTTGTTGTCGGGGGTCTCGAATACCACTTCGCCTCCCTTCTCCGTTATCCTTACGCCGTCGAGAGTCACGACGAGCGCTTTGTTACCTCCGATTGAGTAGGTGCCCGAATGTGAGTGGAAAATCAGCACAGGTTCGTCCTCCTTGCATGCCGAAAGGAGCACGATGCATAAAAAAGTGAAGAGATAGCCGAAACGTTTCATAACATTATTTTTTTGTTCATTTATTAGAAAACTGTTGTGAAATATATAACTGCATTGAAATTCAAATAGTTCACTGTCCAATGTTAACATTTATTAACCCCGAGGTTTGAAAATTCATTTTTATTCGGCCGGTTAATCGTCAAAAATCCATTCTCAACGGCAATAGTGGGAGGCCCGCTTGTCAATGCCAAGTGATAATTCGGAACAGTACGGAAAAAGTACGGAAGTACTCGGTACAGTGCGGAAAAAATGCGGTTTTTATGTTATAGTGCGGAAAAAGTACGGTAAATGTCCCTGCTGCCTGACGGGTTGTTTAAATTTAACTTTTATTGTTAAACTATTCTTCGGCGAATGTGTCATAAATTATGTATTTTTGTAAATCTATGTTTTGACCGATTTTTTCCCTTATTCTGTAATGATGAAGAAAACGCTGATAGGTCTGACGCTCGAACAGCTCCGCGATATAACCGATGCTGTCGGGTTGCGTCCTTTCGCCGCGAAGCAGATTGCATCGTGGCTCTATGTGAAGCGCGCCAAATCAATCGACATGATGACCGACCTGCCGAAGGATGCGCGTCAACGTCTCGCTGAAGAATACTGCATCGGACTTACCGAACCGAAAGATGCCGCCGTGTCGGCCGACGGTACGGTAAAATATCTTTTTGAGGGTGTCGGCGGCCGTGACATCGAGTCGGTGTATATACCCGACGGCGACCGTGCCACGCTGTGCGTATCGTCGCAGGCCGGCTGCAAGATGAATTGCCGTTTCTGCATGACGGGGCGGCAGGGCTTCAACGGCAGCCTCTCCGCCAACGCCATCATCAACCAGGTGCTCTCCATACCGCAGTCGCGTTCGCTTACCAACATCGTGTTCATGGGCATGGGTGAACCTCTCGACAACCTGCAGCCCGTGCTCAATGCCATCGAGATACTGACGGCATCGTGGGGGCTCGGCTGGAGTCCGAAGCGCATCACGGTAAGCTCCATCGGCAAACTGAAGGAACTGCGCACGCTTCTCGACACCACGAAAGTGCATATCGCCATTTCGCTCCACAATCCATTCCCGGCTGAGCGCGCAGCCATCATGCCGGTGGAGAGGGCCTATCCGATACGCGACGTCATCGCGTTGCTGTCCAATTACGATTTCAGCCATCAGCGGCGCCTGTCGTTCGAATACATCATGTGGCGCGACGTCAACGATTCCATCCGCTATGCCGAAGCGCTCGTCAAGCTCATCGGGCGTCTTGACTGTCGTGTAAATCTTATCCGCTTCCACGCCATCCCCGGTTCCGACCTGCGTCCGTCAACAACCCAGGTCATGGAGCGTTTCCGCGACTGCCTCAATGACCATGGCATAACGGCTACCATCCGGGCCTCGCGCGGCGAGGACATCATGGCGGCGTGCGGCATGCTTGCCGGTAAAGCCACCGCCGAAGCCGCAACAGAATAAAAACAGATTACTCCGAAAGATATGAAAAGATTAACGATATTTCTTACAATGCTTGTCGTGGCATTGCTTCCCGTTCTTGCGCAGGACAAGGTTCCTGTGGTCAGCTTCGGGGAGACGTCTCACGATTTCGGTTCCATCCCCGAGGAGGGCGGTCCCGTCAGCTGCACATTCTCATTCGTCAACGAAGGCGATGCGCCGCTTGTCATCATCTCGGCCACGGCACAGTGCGGCTGCACCCGTCCGTCGTTCCCCCAGAAACCGATTGCTCCCGGCAAGAAAGGTGAAATCAAAGTCACCTACCATCCCCAGGGACGTCCCGGTGAATTCATCAAAGAGGTAAAGGTAAAGACCAACGACAAGAAGCACCGCACCACAAAACTCAAAATCTCCGGCGTAGTCCTCCCGTACCGCCGCTAAACTCACCCCGCCATCAGTTCCAATATGTAATTAATGGCGCTGACGCGATGAATCGCGCCCTTGCAAAATACGATAAAATGAAATATAAATCAACGATACTCGGCGTGATGCTTGCCGCTGCCGGCGTGACAGTGGCCGCTCCCCGCGTGCAATGGCTCAATCCCGACTACGATTTCGGTGCCATCGCCGAAGCCGACGGCGTGGCCCGGGGCGAATTCCGCTTTGTCAATACGGGCGACGCTCCGGTCAGCGTGACAGGAGTGCACACATCGTGCGGCTGCACCACCGCGCAGATACCGCGCGAGCCTGTCAGCCCCGGCGACACCGCTGTAATAGCCGTGCAATACGACCCGACAGGCCGTCCCGGCAAGTTTGAAAAGAAAGTGACGGTCAATTTCTCCGACGATGTTCCCCGCACGTCGCTTCGTGTCCACGGTGTCGTCATAGGCACGACCAAGACCCTGCAATCGCGATATCCGATTGATGCGGGCGTGATGCGTCTCCACTCGTCGGTCATCCCGTTCGGCAACGTCAGGAATGTCGCCGCCAAAAGCGACTTCCTCGAGGTATACAATGCGTCGCACGATACCATCGTGCCCGTGTGGTGCAACATCCCGTCATACGTAAGCGTGGCTCCCCTCGAAAATAAAATAGCTCCGGGGCAGCAGGCCGTCTACAATCTGATGTTCTCCGGCTATAAAGCGCCGGCCTACGGACTCGTCACCGACAGCCTTTTCATAGCCTCAGGCCCCGGCGCAGAGCCGGTGAAAGTTGACATTGTCGGTATAGTCGTCGAGGATTTCTCACGCCTGAGCGACGCTGACCGCATCAATGCGCCGGTCATTTCGGTGAGCGACGACCGTCTCGACTTCGGCACCTTCACACCCTCCGCCGCGGTCACCAAAGAGTTTACCATTACCAACAAGGGAAAGAATACACTGATTCTGCGGCGTGTCTATACCGCCGACAAGGGTATCGGCGTATCGGTCGACAAGACCGAGATAAAGAAAGGGAAACAGGCCATAGTGACCGTCACGGTCACTCCCGAGGCTCTCGGCTACGGCGTGCTCAACAGCCGCATCTCCATTATCTCCAACGACCCCGAGCGCTCAAATCTCACTGTACGTGCCGTAGGGCTTCCCGAAGGATTCTGATTAATATATAAAAATAGCAATACACACTGTTACATCCGTAAAAACACCTTACTATGACCCATCCAGAAAACGACGAAAAATATGTCGGTCTGACCGTCAACTCCGGCGTGGCGCAGCCCCCGTCGGTCAATCCCTATCTCAAACGTCACCGCCGCAAGCCGCTCCCCTCGGTGGGCGAGATGGTCGACGGTATCGTGAAAGGGGACGTAACCATGCTGTCGCGCGCCGTGACGCTCGTAGAGAGCATACAGCCCGACCACTATGCGCTCGCTCAGGAGGTCATAGAGAAATGCCTGCCGCATTCGGGCAATTCGCGGCGCATCGGTATAACGGGCGTTCCCGGCGCAGGCAAGAGTACCTCGATTGACGTGTTCGGCCTCCACGTGCTGCGCGACGGCGGCAAGCTCGCTGTCCTTGCCATCGACCCGTCGAGCGAACGCACCCGCGGCTCTATTCTCGGCGACAAGACGCGCATGGAAAAGCTGTCGCAGCATCCCGGAGCATTCATACGCCCTTCCCCCTCGGCCGGCTCGCTCGGAGGCGTGGCGCGCAAGACGCGTGAGACAATCGTGCTGTGCGAGGCTGCCGGCTACAACAATATCTTCGTCGAGACCGTAGGGGTGGGGCAGAGCGAGACTGCCGTACACTCGATGGTCGATTTCTTCCTCCTCATACAGCTTGCCGGCACCGGCGACGAGCTTCAGGGCATCAAACGCGGCATCATGGAGATGGCCGACGGCATCGTCATCAACAAGGCCGACGGCGACAACATCGGCCCCGCGCAGCTCGCGCAGGCGCAGTTCAAATCGGCACTGCATCTCTTCCCGCCGGCCGAGTCGGGCTGGGCGCCCGAGGTATTGACCTATTCCGGGTACTACGAACTTGGCATAGCCGAAGTGTGGGATATGATCGACCGCTACTTCGCTTTCGTCAAGGACAACGGTTATTTCGAACGCAAACGCATGCAGCAGGCCCGCTACTGGATGTACGAGACCATCGACAACCGCCTCCGCTCCCACTTCTACAACGACCCCGAAATCGCCGCCATGCTCGCCGACCGCGAACGTCTCGTCCTCTCCAACCGCCAAAGTTCCTTCACCGCCGCCCGCGACATCCTCGATTATTACTTCACACGGAAATAATAAGAGGGCTCAGAGCACTCCGAGTCCTCCGAGTTCTCCAATAATTTTGAATATTATTTTTCAAAATGCAATTAAAATGCTAATTTTGTAAGCAAAAAGTAATTAAATATGCGTAATTTCACGACTGTCGCCGATATAGGCGACCTTAAGAAAGCTGTCGAGGAGGCAAAGGAGGTCAAGGCCGACCGTTTCGCCTATCAGTATCTCGGCCGCAACAAGACGTTGCTGATGATATTCTTCAACTCGTCGCTCCGCACACGCCTCTCCACACAGAAAGCAGCCATGAACCTTGGCATGAACACCATAGTGCTCGACGTCAACCAGGGCGCATGGAAACTCGAGACCGAGCGCGGCGTCATAATGGACGGCGACAAGCCCGAACATCTCCTTGAGGCAATCCCCGTGATGGGATGCTACTGCGATGTGATCGGCGTACGTTCTTTCGCCCGTTTCGAGTCGAAAGCCGACGATTACAATGAGCTTATACTCAATCAGTTCATAAAATACTCAGGGCGCCCTGTGTTCTCGATGGAGGCAGCCACGCGCCACCCCCTGCAGTCGTTTGCCGACCTTATCACCATCGAGGAGTACAAGACCAAGGAGCGTCCGAAAGTAGTGCTGACATGGGCACCCCATCCCAAGGCACTCCCGCAGGCCGTGCCCAACTCGTTTGCCGAGTGGATGCGTGCGGCTGATGTGGAGTTTGTCATCGCCAACCCCGAAGGCTACGACCTCGCGCCCGAATTTGTAGGCGACACCAAGGTATACCACAACCAGGACGAGGCTCTTAAAGGTGCCGACTTCGTCTACGCCAAAAACTGGAGCGCCTACGCCGACCCCAACTACGGCAAAGTGCTCTCCACCGACCGCTCCTGGACGGTGACTGCCGACAAGATGGCGCTCACCGACAACGCATACTTCATGCACTGCCTCCCCGTGCGGCGCAACATGATTGTAAGCGACGACGTCATCGAGTCGCCCCGCTCGCTTGTCATACCCGAGGCCGCCAACCGTGAGATTTCGGCCGAAGTAGTGCTCAAACGTATCCTCGAGTCGCTATGAAAGTCGCGATAATAGGTGCCGGCAACATGGGGGGAGCCATAGCGCGCGCCCTTGCCGCGACTGGCGAGTATAAAATAGCGCTGTCCAACCCCACGCTGCCCAAACTCGAAGCCTTCAAGGCCGAGTTTCCGGAGGAGAGATTCATAACGGTAACGACCGACAACGTCGAGGCCGTAATCGATGCCGACGTCGTAATCCTTGCCGTCAAGCCCTGGCTTCTCGGTCAGGTTATCGAAGAGATTAAACCCCGCCTCGTCTACCGCCGCAACACGATAGTGTCGCTTGCCGGAGGCGTTTCAATCGACGCTCTCGACGCCATGCTTGTGCGCGGCGACGAGCTGCCCGCCGTGTGCCGTGTCATCCCCGATACCGCACTCTCCGTAGGCAAGTCGATGACATTCATTGCCGGACGTCGTATCGAAGCGTCCTCTCTTCAGGCAGTCGAGTCGCTGTTCCGCCGCATGGGCGAGGTCGCCGTAATCGAAGAACGCCTGATGGATGCCGCCACAGCCCTCAGTTCGTGCGGCATAGCCTACGTGTACAAGTTCATTCAGGCATGCGTGCAGGCCGGTGTGGAACTCGGATTTAAACCCGCCGACGCCCTCCGCTACGTATGCGCCACTGTCGACGGCGCCGCCGCCATGCTTTCGCTCCCCGGCGCTGCGCCGCAGACCGAGATTGACAAGGTCACTACACCCGGCGGTATGACTATTAAAGGTATCAATGCATTGGAACACAGTGGATTTACCTCCGCAGTCATCAATGCCATACTAACCCCTGTCAGAAAATGAGGAATTATCGCCGAGTCACCATAAAGATAGGCAGCAACGTGCTTACCCGTGCCGACGGCACGCTCGACGTTACCCGTGTTTCGGCTCTCGTCGACCAGGTGTGCGCCCTCCGCGCCCGCGGCATCGAGGTTGTCATGATTTCATCGGGCGCCGTGGCGTGCGGACGCTCCGAGCTGCGCGGCATGCAGCTGCCGCAGCTCGACAATGTCGATGCCCGCCAGCTCTTTTCGGCTGTCGGACAGGTAAAGCTCATCAACCGCTACTACGACTTGTTCCGCGACCGTGGTATCCACGTCGGGCAGGTACTCACCATGAAGGAGAGCTTCGCCACACGCCGCCACTATCTCAACCAGCGCAACTGCATGATGGTGATGCTGCGCAACGGCATCATACCCATTGTCAATGAGAACGATACCGTCAGCGTGACCGAACTGATGTTCACCGACAACGACGAGCTGTCGGGACTCGTGGCCGCCATGCTCGACTGCGACGCGCTCATCATACTCAGCAATATCGACGGCATCTACAACGGCGACCCGCGTCAGCCCGGCGCCGAGGTGATACGCCGTGTCGACCCCGACCTCGACCTCACCGACTACATCATGACCGAGCGTTCGGGCTTCGGCCGCGGAGGCATGGTCACCAAATACCGCATCGCCCGGAAGGTGGCCGACGAGGGGATAGCCGTAATCATAGCCAACGGCAAGCGCGACAACATACTGACCGACATCATATCGGGCGAAGGCGACACCGTTTGCACCGAGTTCGCGCCAGCCGCAGTGCCCGCTTCGAGCCTCAAGCGCTGGATAGCCCACAGCGAAGGTTTCGCCAAAGGCGCCATCCGAATCAACGACCGCGCTGTCGAGGCCGTCAACTCCGACCACGCCGCCTCTGTCCTCCCGATCGGCGTAACCGAAGTGACGGGCGATTTCGAGAAAGACGACCTGATAAAAGTGCTCGACGCCGCCGGCAACCTCATAGCCATAGGCCGCTCCTCCTACGGTGCCGCCGAAGCCCGCGAAGCCGCCGGCAAGCACCGTCAGCGCCCAATAATCCACTACGACTACCTCTATGTAGAGTAAATAATAACTCCTATAACTCCTATAAGGCTTATAAGACTTATAAATCTTATATAAAATACCTCATCATAGTGCTGACGCGATAAACCGCGTCCCTACAAATCGCTTAAAAATGGTTGAACAGCAGCTTATTGACGCTCGCCGTGCATCGCGGCAGCTCCTCGGACTCTCCGATGAAAAAATCAACACCGTACTTCTCGCGGTGGCCGACGCTCTTGTTGCGGCTACCGACGACATACTCGCCGCCAACGCCCTCGACCTGGCGCGCATGGACCCGGCCAACCCCAAATATGACCGGCTGAAACTGACTCCCGACCGCATAGCCGGCATCGCGGCCGACATGCGCAACGTGGCGTCGCTCCCGTCGCCGCGCGTGGAGATTGACCGCCGCGTGCGTCCAAACGGCCTGGTTATCCGCCGCGTGGCCGTTCCATTCGGCGTTATAGGTGTCATCTATGAGGCGCGACCCAATGTCACCGCCGATGTATTCTCCCTATGCTTCAAGAGCGGCAACGTATGTGTGCTCAAGGGGGGACACGACGCCGACGACTCCTCTCGCGCCATTGTCGACGTGATCCATCGCGAGCTCCGCAGCCACGGCATCGACCCCGCCGTAGCCACTCTGCTCCCCGCCACCCGCGAGGCCACCGACACGCTTCTCGCCGCCCGCGGCATCGTCGACCTCATCATACCCCGCGGCAGCAGCAACCTTATCAACAGCGTCCGTGAGAAGTCGCAGGTACCCGTCATCGAGACCGGCGCCGGGGTGTGTCACTGCTACGTCGACGCTTCGGCCGACATAGCGATGGCGCGCGACATCGTCAACAACGCCAAAACACGCCGCGTAAGCGTGTGCAACGCTCTCGACTGTCTCATCCTCCACAGTTCGCTTCTTGACGCGTTAGCGGCCATCTGTGAGCCTCTGGCGGCCTCATCCGTCATCATCCATGCCGACGACCGTGCCTATCGTGCTCTCGAAGGGCGCTATCCCGCGCAATTGCTCCGGCATGCGGCGGAGGCCGACTTCGGCACCGAATTCCTGTCGTACGCGATGGCGATACGCACCGTCGATACCCTCGACGAGGCGCTCGACCATATCGACCGCAACGGCTCCGGTCACAGCGAGTCGGTAGTCACCTCCGACGAGGAGGTAAAACGCCGCTTCTCCACCGAGGTCGATGCCGCGTGTGTCTACACCAACGCCCCGACATCGTTTACCGACGGCGCCCAGTTCGGTCTCGGCGCCGAAATAGGCATCTCCACCCAGAAAATGCATGCCCGCGGTCCAATGGCCCTCGAAGGCCTCATGACCTACAAATGGCTCATCGCCGGCACCGGCCAAATCCGCCCGTAGCATTCATAATGGAGGAGGATGTTGCAAAACTACGAAATTTCGGCCGACAAAGTAGGGACGCACGGTCTGTGCGTCCGATAATGCGCTGATAATCAATACTCGCTTTCCGGACGCACAGACTGTGCGTCCCTACTATTGGAAGTTCTGTAACACCCTCTGGTAGTATGGAAAGTTTAGTTCTGCAACACCCCGCTCCACTGCAAACAAAAAAGCGATGGCTTCGAGCCATCGCTTTTTTGTTTGCTGATATGTTAATCAGATTATTTTACAAGTTCTTTTACGACCTTGTCGCCGCGTACCACGATGTAGAGGCCGTTGGTCGGCTCGGCAACGCGTACACCCTGAAGGTTGTAGTAAACGGGAGCTGCATCCGATGATTCTCCGATGATGTCAGCGATACCGGTAACTAGATGTCGCCGTATTCGATTACTGCGCCTACAACACCGTCCATATCATAAGTAGAATTGTCTACGAACTTAAGGTCATTGGTCTGAGAGCTTCCGTTGTTGAAAATGATTTTGTTGGGAGTACCTGTACCTGTGAATGTCCATACATCACCATCTTGAGTCATCGGTGAGCCGGGCCAACCTTCAGTACATTCGCCTACGCCTTCTTCCCAGGCGTATACGTTGACATTTGACCATCCCTGAGGATTGGTGAATTTGACTGTCCATGCACTTGCTGCTACTGACACGAGGACAGCAACCATTGAAAGTAAAAATTTCTTCATGAATAAAAAAGGTTAAGTGTTAATAAATTATTAAGGTTAATTATTTTAGTTTACGTCTTGTAAGTACGATATTGATATATCATGTCTCTTGGCAAGAGTATGTGATGCGATCTATCACGTACTGTATCAATAACATATAAAAAATTCCGAGGGGATTTGCTCAACAAGTCCTCTCGATTTTCAATTTTTTAAAAAAAAATCATTAAAATAGTTCTGACTTGTAAAAATTTATATATATATTTGCACCGTAATTATTATCTCTTGCCAAGCAAGAGAAGGTATGTTGTTTGCTATACTTGCATGGAATGTAGTAATTATTGTTTGTTTGCAAAACTGAAATTTTGATTTGTGGATAATATTCACGATTTGAATATATTAACCTTAATTTATTAACATTTAACCTTTTCATTAATGAAGAAATTTTACTTTTTTCTTGTAGCGCTCGTACTCGGCGTAATGTCAGCAAGCGCAATTAATTATTATCTGATCGGCGGATTTAATGGTTGGACAACATCTGACGCTTCTTGCAAATTTGAAGCTCAGGGCGACGGTACATACGTTCTTGATTATGAAGGCCAGCTGACTTCCGGATTCAAAATCAACGACGGTACATGGGGCAATGATGCTGCTAATTTTGGCTCAAACGGTACAAAACTCGTGCTTGGCACGCCTTATAATTATGGCGTAGGCGGCTCTACGAACGATATTTCTCTTGAAGAAGGTGTGGTAGACAATCCTCATCTCGTTCTTGATACAAATAACGGAACCCTTACCATCACCGGTCAGCAGGCTGAAGTTAAAATCACATACGACATCTGGGGCAATCTTCCTGACCAAGCTGAAGCCTGGAGCGCAACTACTCTTACAAATGTGGAAGGCGATATCTGGGTAGCCAAGGATGTTAACGTTACCGCACAGAGCGATTTCGGTATCCGTGAACTTACCAACGGCTCTCAGTCAAACTGGATCTGGGCTACAGGAAACAACGAAATCTCAGGCATTGGTACTTTTGCATGCGGTATTCAGGCTGAGTCTGACGGCGTAAACTTCTCTATCGCCCCGGGTAAATGGACTCTCTCATTCAATGCGGCTACAATGGAACTTGTTGTAACTTCAGGCCTCGATGCAGTTGAAGGCATCGAAGTTGAAGAGAATGTAGCTCCCGTATACTACAACCTCCAGGGTGTACGCGTTGCCGAGCCGACCAACGGTCTCTACATCGTAGTCCGCGGCGACAAAGTTGCCAAAGAACTCGTAAAATAATCTGATTAACATATCAGCTAATAAAAAGCGATGGCTCGATGCCATCGCTTTTTTGGTAACTGTTCAGCTGACATATTCAACCTAAAGCGTTAATTATCAATGTAGGGCTGCACCCCGGTGCAGCCGAAACAGATGCAAACGAGTGGTTTCATCAGCGGGGTGTTGCAGAACTGCTAAATTTCAGCCAATGAAGTCGGGACACACGGTCTGTGCAAAGCGGTCCAAATAAGGAATAATTCGTTAATGAAGAGCCGAAGGCTCTCCGCTATTTGAACCGCATTGTACGGTCTGTGCGTCCGCTAACCGGCAGATAATCAACCGATATTTGCGGCCGCACGGGTCGCGCGTTCCGACCGCTCGGCTGAAAAATATCATGCCGTAGGATATTATTTAGGGTGCATTCTTCCAAAAAATAACCGCGCATGATGCGCGAAAACTCGCGGGAAATAATTAATTTTGCAGCTATATGGAGAAAGTCAGACCCAAAAAAGCGCTCGGACAGCATTTCCTGACCGATGAGAGTGTGGCGGCGCGCATAGCCGCTACCGTTGATTGCGAGCCTGCACTTCCGGTGGTGGAGGTGGGTCCCGGCATGGGTATGCTCACCAAATATCTCCTTGAAGCCGGACGCGATGTCACCGTAGTCGAGCTTGACGAGGAGAGCGTGGCATTCCTGCGGCAGAACTATCCGGCGCTCGACGGACGCATTGTCGAGGGCGACTTCCTGCAACTCGATCTTACCCGCTTCGCCGACGCCGACGGACACCTTTGCGTCATCGGCAACTATCCATACAACATCTCGTCGCAGATATTCTTCCATATACTTGACTATAAGGATAATGTGACGCTGTGCTCCGGAATGCTCCAGCGCGAGGTGGCCGAACGCATTGCGGCCCGCGAAGGCTCGCGTACGCGCGGCATTCTCTCCGTGCTTCTCCAGGCATGGTACGATATAGAATATCTCTTTACCGTAAGCGAGGGTGTGTTCAATCCCCCGCCCAAGGTGAAATCGGGTGTCATCAGGCTGCGGCGCAACGGCGTGACATCGCTCGGATGCGACGAGCGCCTGTTCAAAACCGTGGTAAAGACCACCTTCGGCCAGCGCCGCAAGACGATACGCAACTCCCTCCGTCCGCTCCTCCCCTCGGGCACACCTCTCCCCGACCACCCGCTGATGGTTCTCCGCCCCGAACAGCTCTCCGTCGACCAATTCATACAACTGACCAATCTCGTTAGCTCGCTGCGACAATGAAAGAATTCACCGACCAATATATCGAGGAAATGCGCGACATCATAAGCCGCCACGACGAGGCTGCGGCGCGTGCCGAGCTCGAGCAGATGCACCCGGCCGACATTGCCGAACTGTATCAGGAGCTTGACCTCGAGGAGGCTGAGTTTCTCTACAATCTTCTTGACGAGGACACCCGTGCCGACGTGCTCATGGAGCTTGACGAGGAGGACCGCCGAAAGCTCCTCTCCAACATGCCTGCCAAGGAGATTGCCACGCAGGTCATCGACCACCTCGACACCGACGAGGCCGTCGACCTTATCCAGGAGCTTGACGAGGACGACCGCGACGAAATCCTCTCCCACATCAACGACGTGGAGCAGGCCGGCGACATCATCGACCTTCTGAAATATGACGAGGACACTGCCGGTGGCCTTATGGGCACGGAGATGATTGTGGTCAACGAGAACTGGTCCATGCCCGAGTGTATCAAGCAGATGCGCATGCAGGCCGAGGATATGGACGAAATCTACTACGTCTATGTGGTCGACAACGACGACCGCCTCAAGGGCATACTCCCGCTTAAAACGCTCATCACCCATCCCTCCGTGTCCAAGATAAAGCATATCATGGAGTGCGAGCCGGTATCGGTCAAGACCGACACCCCGATTGACGACGTGGCCCTCGACTTCGAGAAATATGACCTCGTGGCTATGCCCGTGGTCGACTCCATAGGGCGCCTCGTGGGACGTATCACCGTCGACGACGTCATGGACCAGGTGCGCGAATCGTCGGAACGTGACTATCAGCTGGCATCAGGTCTGTCGTCTGACGTCGACGCCTCCGACTCCATCCTCGCGCAGACAAAGGCGCGCATACCGTGGCTGCTCATCGGTATCGTGTCGGGCATACTCGCCTCGCTTATCCTGACAGGCTTCGAAGCGCAGCTTCAGGCTGTCACCACACTTGCCATCTTCATCCCCATCATCGGCGGCACGGGCGGCAACGTAGGCGTGCAGGCGTCGGCCATTGTGGTGCAGGGCCTTGCCAACGGCACGCTTGACATCAAGCAGTTTGCCAAACAGCTGTGGAAAGAGGTGAGGGTAGGACTGCTCAACGCCACAATCATCTCCGGCGTGATATTCGTGTACAATCTGATAATGATACCTCACGATTTCGCCGTGACGCTGTCGGTGGCCGTATCGCTGTTCATAGTGGTGATGTTTGCCACGCTTTTAGGCACCATAGTGCCCCTGACGCTCGAAAAACTGAAAATCAATCCCGCACTTGCCACAGGCCCCTTCATCCAGATTTCCAACGACATAGTCGGCCTCGTAATCTACGTCTTCATCTCCACCTGGTTCCTCTCGATATTCTGAGCCGGACATGTCGGACAAGTCTGACCGGTCGGACTCGTCCGACACACAATCGGATTTGTATAGACGCGATTATCGCTTTTTACTTACGCTATGCTGAGTGGGGCGGGGGCGTCTCGCCCCCGTGGTAACTTTCAGTGTACGTAGTAACTTTCAGTGTATAATAATACCACGAGGGCGAGACACCCTCGCTCCACTCCATGCTTCCGGTGTCATTTGGTGTTATTGCTTGAGTCGGGCTTGGGCATGGTAGCCGGGGGTGTTGCGGAAGGAGAGGGTGGCTGTGCGGTTGGTGGCTTCCGATTCGTAGCGGAGCCAGTAGCGGTCGGCGTTGAGGAAATCGAGGCTGAACAGGGCGGTGTCGATCGGCCCGTCGCCGTAGCGCCCTTCGGTCAGACGTTCGTAGACCGTTATATTGCTTCCTCTTACTATTACTTTGGCGCTGACGGCGCCTGATGCGTCGACCCCTTCAATGCCCGTGCGCCGCAGCCACACGCAGCCGCTGTCGTCACAATCGATACTGACGGCGGGTTCATCCTCATCGTCGCCGTTGCCCTCGCGCGACAATGCGCCGCCGAGGAGATATTCGTTTGCTTCCTTGGTGGTGTTGGGCTTGGCGAGAAACGCCACTATCGACGCCGCCACGAGAAACAAAATCACGTAAAACTCTGTTGTGTGAAAAAAACTCATACACAAATATACGACTTTCGCTCAAATTTGTGTAAATTTATGATATAAAACATAAAAAGGTGTGGAGTGCCGAAGTGCGCATGGCAAAAAATTGCATATTTAACGAAATGTGTTTATTTTTGTCGGTTGATAAAAATAAACACAAGCATTAATTCACTTTTTTTTTAACTATCACTAAACTTTTTGCAATGAAATTACATCATTTGTTCCAAACATTGTTGTTCGGTGGCTTGCTGTCGGTATCTCTTACTGCATGTTCTGACGACGACGATCCGAAACCTGCGCCCGAACCCGATCCTGACCCCGTTGCATACGCTGTTCAACTTACAATGACCGACAACGGTTTTGCATTGGCTGACGGTGACAAATTTACTCCCGGTTTCAACGTGGGAGACAAGGCCGGACTCTTCGTAGTAATCAACGGCGAGCTTGTCGCTTCAAATGTCGAGCTAAGATTTGACGGAACCACATGGAATGCTGTCGAACCAGTACCTTCGAAAGGTGAAAAATACTTCGTATATACCCCTTACAACGTTGATGCTGCATCTAAAGTGACTGTTACGGCCACTGACGCCGACGAATTTTTTGCCGGCTTGGTAGCCGACTGCGCGATTCCCGGTATGGATCAGGCTGATTTCGCCACTTCCGTCAGTCCCTTTGATGTCACTTACGCAGAGGCAAGTGTTACTGAAGGTCGGGCCTTCAGCAAGGTTGAGACACTCAGCCTCACGGCTGCCGCCGACCACGCCCTTGGGGTAACTTCATGGAATCTGCCTGGAGGAACCAGCTATAAGACATCCGACGGTTTCAGCTACAGCACCCCGGGAAGTTCAGTCTGCACCGGTGTGGCTCTTGATGGCAAGGCAATTGTTCCTTGTACGGTCAATGGTCTGCCATCATTCTTCTATCTACCCACTGTTTCTGGTCGGCTCACTGTTGATTATATTCACAAAGGGATGGAGAAAATCGCAGAAGTAGGTCTCAATGACAAGGCCGGAACAGTCAAAGTCACAGTCATTGAGGGTGGTGCGACCGACGGCGGCACACGCGACCTGAAAGTGGGCGACCTCTACTATTGCGACGGTTCGATAATTCCCGTGGAAAGTCTTGGCTCCATTGACGAGGCTCCTGCCGGAGTGGCAGGCGTGATATTCTGCGTTGATAAGAACCGTTTCTCAGAAAAAGAGACCGAACTTCTAGGCAACGTTCACGCTTTGGTGATTTCGGCAAAGATGGCAACTTTCAAAAACCGTGAATATATCGCATGGTGTGATGCTTATCCCAAACCCGGAGATGACGGCGACGGGCGTTATGACGACAGTGTCGAGGATCCGAATTTCCCCGGACAGTATCTGCCGCTTATCCAGGACCGCACTGATACATCAAAGTCCTATGAGATAAACAACAGCGACATCAACGGCTACAGCAACACCGAGATTTTGCGCGCACGTCGCAGCAATGAAATATCGTTGGGTTATTATCCGACCATGGCGGCGATTGAAGACCTTAACAAGACAGTTGTAGTCGACGCAAATACAACTACCGGCTGGTATCTGCCGTCGGCAGGCCAGATGCTTGATTTCATGCGCAATATCGGCGGAGCAAAAGTTTCGGCTGAAGTTGTGGAGCACCTTTCCACTTCTTCCGAACTCGGAGATTTCAGCTTCGGCGAGAATTCAAGTCCCAACCTCGTTGCCAATCTTGACAATGCGATGTCTAAAATCAAGGCTGACGAGAAAAGCCTGTATGCAGGTTCAAGATACGCTGTCTGGACTTCATCATACGCTTCACTTTATCATGCGCAGGCCGACAGAATGATGCCCGGTGCGCGAGAAATCGTGTTCAACAATGATTTCCTCTTTGTAATGGCTTACGACGTCATCGGTAAGGGCAACGTGCGCGGTGTCCTTGCATTCTGACCGTCTGGAATTATATTATCAAATAAAGTAGCCCCGCTTATGTTGGCGGGGCTGCTTTTGTATTTACTGATGCCGGTTGCTACTACCTTCTGTATTTTGATAAGCAGCATTATAAATCACGTAAAACTCTGTTGTGTGAAAAAAACTCATACACAAATATACGACTTTCGCTCAAATTTGTGTAAATTTGGGGTATGAAACATCTCTTTTTGACTTCGATATTGGCCGTCGGTGCCCTTATGGCATCGGCCTGCGGCAACAAATCGGCCGACAGGCAGGCTGACCCCGCGCAGGATACTGTAGCCCCGCGGCAGGCCGTGCTCGACGTGATGGCCGACGCCGATTCGGTGTATGCCCGCGTGGCCGAGCAGGTGGCATTCGGGCCGCGTGTGCCCGGCACTCCGGGTCATACGCGTTGCGTCGACTACATAACGCGCCGGCTTAAGGACGCAGGTGCCGACGTGACGGTGCAGGATACCCTTTTCGCGCCCGCAGGGAGCGCCATGAAGCCGCAGCGGGTGCGCAACATCACGGGCCGTTTCAACGCCGGAGCGCCGCGCCACGTGCTGCTATTGGCGCATTACGACACGCGTCCCTGGGCCGACCGGGAGACGGACTCCACCCTCCACCGCACCCCTATCGACGGAGCCAATGACGGTGCGAGCGGCGTGGGCGTGCTCCTTGAGATTGCGCGCCTGATGAACCGTCTCCCCAAGGATGTCGAGGTAGAGATGCTCTTTGTCGACACCGAGGACGCCGGCACCTACGACGATGATTTCTCCTGGTGCATTGGTTCGCAGGCATGGGCCGACGCTTTCGATCCCACCTCACGCCGTGTGCCCGAATACGCCATACTGCTCGATATGGTGGGCGCGCGCGACGCACGTTTCCACCGCGAATATTTCTCCGACCGCTACGCCCGCAATGTCAACAACTTAGTGTGGGACGCCGCACGCCGCGCAGGCTACGGCGAACGTTTCCCCGATGCTCCCGGCGGCGCTCTCAACGACGACCACATACACATCATGCGCGTAGGCATTCCCGCCGTGGATATAGTGGAGTCGGCCAACCCGTCGACAGGCTCGTTCAACCCCACATGGCATACACTTGACGACAATCTCGACAACATCGACCCCGCCACACTCAAGATGGTGGGCGATGTAGTCATCAATACCATATTCAAATAACATCATGACAATCAACGATAAGCAGGAAGAACTCATAGCCGAGTTCGCCGACATAGACGACTGGATGGACCGCTATGCCTATATTATCGACTTAGGCAACGCGCTACCTCCCATCAACGAGAAATACAAGACCCCCGAACACCTTATCGAGGGGTGCCAGAGCCGTGTGTGGCTCGATGCCGAATACCGCGACGGAAAGGTGTACTATACCGCCGATTCCGACGCCATCATAGTCAAAGGCATCATCTCGATGCTCATCGATGTGCTTTCAGGCCATACGCCGCAGGAAATCCTTGACAGCGACCTCCATTTCATCGACGCCATCGGCCTGTCGACCCACCTGTCGCCCACCCGCAGCAACGGCCTGCTTGCCATGGTGAAGCAGATGCGTCTCTACGCCCTCGCCTTCAAGCAACTCAACCCCGACCTGACGAAATAAGAGTAGAGCGGTAGCCCGGGGCGGGGGCGTCTCGCCCCCGTGGTATTACTACGGGATATCGCGCGGGGGCGTCTCGCCCCCGCCCCGGGCTACCGCACACAATAATAAACAACAGTCACTCAGACACAGACAGTATGGCAAAGAAAATTGTCGAGACACCTTTGATGAAGCAGTATATCGAGATGAAACAGCGTCATCCCGACGCGATATTGCTGTTTCGCGTGGGTGACTTCTACGAGACATTCTCCGACGATGCCATCACGGCGTCGGAAATACTCGGCATAACGCTGACGCGGCGCGCCAACGGTGTGGCCCAGTCGGTGGAGCTTGCCGGATTTCCCCACCACGCCCTCGACACATACCTCCCCAAGCTCGTACGCGCCGGCAAACGCGTGGCTATCTGCGAGCAGCTCGAGGACCCCAAGCTCACCAAGAAGCTCGTGAAGAGGGGCATAACCGAGCTTGTCACCCCCGGTGTGTCAATCAGCGACAACCTGCTTGAAAACCGCGAGAACAATTTCCTCGCCGCCGTGCATTTCGGCAAGCAGGCCACCGGCGTGTCGTTTCTCGACATATCCACCGGCGAATTCCTTACCGCCGAAGGGTCGGACGACTATATCGGCAAACTGCTGTCGAATTTCGCCCCGAAGGAGGTGCTTGTGGAGCGCGAATGCCGCGTCCGCCTCGAGTCGGCTTTCAACGGCCGTTACCTCGCCATGGAGCTTGACGACTGGGTGTTTACCCTCGAGAGCGCCAAAGACCGCCTGCTCAAGCACTTCGAGACGGCGAGCCTCAAGGGGTTCGGCATTCAGTCGATGCCGTCGGCCATCGTGGCCTCCGGCGCCATACTCCATTACCTTGACATCACCCAGCATACCCGCATATCGCATATCACCTCCATATCGCGCATCGACGAGGAGCGCTACGTGCGCCTCGACCGGTTCACGGTGCGCAATCTCGAACTCGTGCAGAGCCTCGGCGAGGACGGCAAGAGCCTGCTCGACGTCATCGACCGCACGGTCAGCCCGATGGGTGCCCGTCTGCTGCGCCGCTGGCTCCTGTTCCCGCTTAAGGACGTGACGGCCATCAATGCCCGTCTCGACATCGTGGAGTATTTCTTCCGTGACACAGAGATGCGCGACGAGCTTGCGCGTCAGCTTTCGGTCGTGGGCGACCTCGAGCGCCTTATATCGAAGGTGGCCGTAGGGCGTATCTCGCCACGCGAAGTGGTGCAGCTGCGCAATTCGGCCTCGGCCATCGAGCCTGTGAGGCGTCTATGCATGGAGAGCGACCTGCCGGCGCTCCACACCATAGGTGAGCAGCTCAATCCCTGCCGCGGTATGATCGACCGCATCAGCGCCGAGATTGTCGACGACGCTCCCGCCGCCCTCAACCGCGGCGCGGTGGTGCGCTCCGGGGTCGATGCCGAGCTCGACGAGCTCCGCGACATCGCCTACCGCGGGAAGGACTATCTGGCGCAGATACAGCAGCGCGAGAGCGAGGCCACGGGCATAGCGTCGCTCAAAATCGGCTTCAACAACGTGTTCGGATACTATATCGAGGTCACCAACACCCATAAGGACAAGGTGCCTGAGGAGTGGGTGCGCAAACAGACCCTCGTCAACGCCGAGCGCTATATCACCCCCGAACTTAAGGAATACGAGGAGAAAATACTCACCGCCCAGGAGCGTATAGCCATCATAGAGACGCGCATATACAACGCCTTAGTGTCGTGGCTCAACGAATATGTAGCCGCCGTGCAGCTCGACTGCACGCTGCTGGCACGCCTCGACTGCCTGCTCGGATTCAGCCGCGCCGCCCTCGACAACCGCTACAACCGCCCTGTGGTCAACGACTCCCTGTCGCTCGAGATGACCGGCGGTCGCCACCCCGTCATCGAGAAGGAGCTGCCTCCGGGACAGCCTTACATATCCAACAGCGTCAGCCTCGCCAACGACGGCACGCAGGTGATGATGATAACGGGTCCGAATATGTCCGGTAAATCGGCTCTCCTGCGTTCCGTGGCCCTCAATGTACTGCTTGCCCAGATGGGATCGTTTGTCGCGGCAGAGAGCATGAAAACGGGCATTGTCGACAAGATTTTCACACGTGTGGGCGCTTCCGACAACATTTCGCTCGGCGAGTCGACATTCATGGTGGAGATGAACGAGGCGGCTTCCATACTCAACAACATGTCGCAGCGGTCGCTGATACTCTTCGACGAACTCGGCCGCGGCACGTCGACCTACGACGGCATCTCCATAGCGTGGGCCATCGTAGAGCATATCCACGAGTCGGCCATGCGGCCCAAGACACTCTTTGCCACCCACTACCACGAGCTTAACGAGATGGAGCGGCAGTTTCCCCGCGTGGTCAACTACAACGTGTCGGTCAAGGAGATTGACGGCAAGGTGGTGTTCCTGCGCAAACTGGCGCGCGGCGGCTCGGAGCACAGTTTCGGTATCCACGTGGCCAAGCTTGCCGGCATGCCGGCATCGATAGTGCGCCGCGCCTCGGAGGTGCTCCGCCATCTCGAGGAGGCCAACCGCCGTGACGGTCTAGCGCCGGAAAAGCAGCTCGCCACGCTCGAGGCGCCCGCAGGGATGCAGCTGTCGTTCTTCCAGCTCGACGACCCGTTGCTGGCGCAGGTACGCGACGCCATAGCCGGCCTCGACATCAACCGCCTGACGCCGATGGATGCCCTCAACAAGCTCAACGACATCCAGCAGATGATAACCGGAAAGTGAATGGAGCGGGGGCGTCCCGCCCCCGTGGTATCCCTGCCGGCGCGCTAACTTTTTGGCACAGTTTTTGTTTTATCTCATAGAGACTTGTTTACAAACATCAAATATAATAATTATGGAAAAAATCAAACCCGGCAAATATGTCGAAATCACTTACGACCTGTATCAGATAAATCCCGACGGCAGCGAGAAACTTGTACATCAGGTAGATCCCGAAGACCCCGAAAAGTTTGTTTTCGGCGTGACCCGCGGCATGATCGAACCTCTTGAAAAGGCCCTCGACGGAAAAGAACCGGGCGACAAATATGAAGTGTCGGTCAAGGCCGACGAAGCTTTCGGTCCCTATGACCCCGAGCAGGTTGTCACTCTGGAGAAAGAAATCTTTATGGTCGACGGCAAGTTTGACGCCGACATGGTGAAAGCCGGCTCGCTCGTGCCTATGATGACGGCCGACGGTTTCCGTATCAACGGCCTCGTCAAGGAAGTCACCGACAAGGAGGTGGTGATGGACTTCAACCATCCCCTCGCAGGCAAGGATGTGCTCTTCAAAGGCGAAGTAAAGACCGTACGCGACGCTACCCCCGAGGAGCTTCAGCCCGCCCACGGTTGCGGTTGCGGCTGTCACGACCACGGTTGCAGCGACGACGCATGCGGATGCGGCGACCATGACTGCGGCGACGACTGCGGCTGCACCCACGGCCACCACTGCGGCGACGATGCCTGCGGCTGCCACTAATACCACCGAAGTATAGATAATAAGTTCAAACAGGAGCACAGGAGCCCCGACAAAAAGTACAATAATTGTGCTATTGTCATCGTCTCCTGTGCTCCTGTTGGTCTATAAATACGTCAATCACATCACTGTCATCTCGGAAATTCGCTCGTTTTGTGACTTTTCTGTATATGTCATATAATCAGACTCTTATTTGAACAAATATACGGCTTTATCCCCGAAAAACTGCGTTTTCCGTATTAAAGATAAATCTGGATTTAGATTGACGTTCTATATGGTTGTTTTCATAGAAGGTATGATATAATAACAGTCTGTCTCCCTCTCAAAATCTGCATCTATAAATTTAGACAAGCTCTTAATTTCGTTACGGATGAATGCTCTTTTTTCCGGTTATAATCGGATAATCCGGCATTTTGTGCGTTTTTTCCCCGGTTATAATCGGGAAAAAACGCATAATAGGGGATTTGATGGGGAGGGGTAGGCGGGGTGAAAACGGAAAACGTCGGGACGCTTTGGGGGCGTTCCGACGTTTTCGAATTGTGTGTATATGTTTGTGCTATTGGAAATTTCAGTAGCGGAGGGTGAGGGTCTGGCCGGGACGGAGGTTGACGGATGCTATGTTGCCTTTCAGTTTGGGGGTTACGGTTTTGCCGTCGACGGTCATGGTGAAGGGGGTGCCGTAGTCAACGAGGAGGTTGACTGTATTGGCTTTTTCGGCACGGATGTCGGCTGATACGGGTTTTGAGTCTTTCCAGGTGAGGTCGACGGTGAGTGCGCCCTGAGCGCAAAGACCTTTGACCGAGCCTGTGGGCCATGCCGAGGGAAGTGCGGGGAGCAGCTCGATGTAGCCGTCGTGGCTCTGCACGAGCATGTCGCACATGCCGGCTACTGATGCCTCGGTGGCGTCGAAGCTGAAGATGTCGGAGGGTGCGCCGGCTATGCCTGCGGGTGATACGGTCATGAGGTTTTCGCGGGTGAAGGCTTTGAACAGGTTCTGGAGCCAGCCGTGGGCTTTGTCGCCGTCCTTGAGGAAGGCGTTGAAGCAAATCATGTTGCCGGTGCTCCATTCGGTATCTTCCCAGTTGGGGTCGGAGGTCTGCTTGGCGAGGCTGCGTTTGGAGGCCTCGAAGAGTTCGGGAGTCTTGGTCTGCGATATCATGCCGAAGGGGTAGAGGCCGACCAGGTGCGAAGAGTGGCGGTGCGACGGGTCGGTACGTTCGGCGTCATACATGAGCCATTCTTTTACAAGACCGTCCTTGCCTACGGTGACCGGGGGCATGCGCTTGAGGTCTTTTTCAAGGCGCTGACGGAATTTCTTGTCGACACCGAGCACTTTGGAGCCTTCGATTACGGCGGTGTAGATGCGCTCCACGATGAATCGGTCGATGGTGGGCATCATGGCGGCGGGGTAGTTGGTGCCGTCGCCGTCGATGAGTTTGAAGCCGTTTTCAGGCGAGATGGAGGGGCCTGTCACGAGGTAGCCGGTAGCGGGGTCTTCGACCATGTAGTCAACGAAGAATTCGGCGCAGCTCTTGAGCAGCGGGTAGCCTGTCTCGCGGAGGAAATCCTCGTCGAGAGTGTAGAGGTAGTGGCTCCACAGCTCGGTTGCGAGCCATGCGCCGGCGGTGACGTTGAGTCCCCAGCCTATCCAGCCGCCGTTGGCGGTGAATCCCCAGGGGTTGGTGATGGTGTGGGAGCACCAGCCGTCGCAGCCGTAGAGCTTTCTGGCGGTCTCCGAGCCGTATTTGGCAAGGAGAGCTACGTATTTGAACATCGGTTCGTTGCACTCGGCGAGGTTGGCCTTGTTGGGCGACCAGTAGTTCTGGTTGATGTTGATGTCGAGGTGGTAGTCGCAGGTCCATGCCATGTGGCAGGCGAGGTTGTCGTTCCAGATACCCTGGAGGTTGGAGCAGAGCGTGGAGTTGGGACGCGATGATGCAATCTGCATGTAGCGGCCGTACTGGAAGAAGATGGCGTCGAATCCGGGGTCGACAACGCCGTTTTTGGCGAGCTGCAGGCGCACGTCGGTCGGGAGCGAGTTGGTCATCTCGCCGCCGAGGTCGATCTCCATGCGGTTGAAGAGGGCGGAGTGGTCGGCCACGTGGTCTTTGCGGAGGGCGTCGAATCCGCGTGCGGCGGCTTTGGCCACGGTGTCTTTGGCACGCTGTGCGGGAGCGTCGTTGTCATAGTCGGTGCGCATGTCCCATACTATTGTGGCTGCGTCGGCGCCGGTGACTTTGAGTGTGTTGCCTTCGGGCACCACTTTGCCGCCGTCGGTGACGATACGGAACGTGCCGGCGAAGCTCACGCCGCCGGGGCCGAACATCGGGTAGTCGACCTTGCCGTCAAACGACAGCTCGTTGCCCTGAGCTTTGAACTTGGCGTCGCGGAGGAAGTCGGTGGAGAGGGTGAAGTTTACGTTGCCGGGCTTGTCGGCCGAAAATTTCATGGCGAGCACGTCGTCGGGATAGTCGCAGATGTATTCGCGCGTGTATTTTATGGTGTTGTCGCCGTCCTTTACATTAAATGTAGTGGATGCTACGGCAGTGGCGAGGTCGAGGTCGCGGCGGTAGTCGGTAATCTGCTGCGAGGGATATTGGAAGTCAATCACCATGTCGCCCAGGGGCAGATGAGTGCCGAACGACACGTTGTGGCCGTCGAGGTATTTGTGGGTGAGGTCGTTGCCTTTCTTCAGGTCGCCCTCGAAGAAAGCCTGACGGATTTCGGCGAGGTGTTCGGGGCCGCAATAGTCGTTCTGGAGCGAGTCGCGCTGTCCGGCCCAGAGGGTGATTTCGTTGAGGGCCACGCGCTCGCGGTTGATGCCGCCGTAGACCATCGCGCCTATACGGCCGTTGCCTAATGGTACAGCTTCAATCCATTCTTTGGCGGGAGTCTGGTACCACATTACAGCTTCGGATTGCACGGCACCGGCCGACATGGCCGATACGGCCGCACATGCGGAGATAATGACTGTTTTAAGGTTCATGGGTTAAGTTTTGGTGTTGGTTTATGTAGTTTGCTTAAAAAATCTGTCGATTTTATGCAACGATTGTACCATTCAACAGGGCGTTACAGCGTCAGCGATATGTCGCTTAAGTAAAATTTGGTTAACTGACCGAGGGCTGTCGTCGTCAGCCGTTGCGCACGGCGGCTGCCGGTTTAAAAAATTGACTGCCATCTCAATATTGCAAAATTAATAGTATACGACGCAATAAATTGTAAAATCTATGGCAATAAAAGAAATCTTTGAGTAAAAGGCGATTTTGTCCGTATGTTATAAAACATGTTTGGCGCTTTTGTTCTAAAATTAAAAAAAATGATAATTTTGCGTCATAAATATATAGACGGGGTTTAAAAACGTCGCATGGCACGTTAAAGCGTCAAAAGTTTTGTAAATAACCTAAAAGTTTCTAAAAATATTGTTATAATGTGCATAATTTTGTCGCGTGTCATTCCGTATCTGTGTTCGGAACATCGTTCCGGAAATAGAGACGCCATGAAAGACATTCCCTCGTCAGGGACATGACCAGACAAACAAACCATTCATTAACCCATATCTAAAACCACATCGCAATGCATTTAGGAGTACCGAAAAGAATGGTGCAGCTGTTGGCTGCCGCCTTATTGGTGTCGACGACAGTAAGCGTCACCTCTTGCAAGGACGAATACATCTATGATGACCACGAGCCGGATTATCTGGGCGCGAGCATCTATGAGTATCTTCAGCAGCAAGGCAACTTTACCAACATGTTGCGTCTTATTGACGACCTCGGTTACCGTGAAACACTCGTCAAGACGGGTTCCAAGACATTATTCCCCGCCAACGACGCCGCTTTCGAGCGTTTTTATCAATCCAATCCCTACGGCGCGCGCAGCTATGACGAGCTGACAGTGTCGCAGAAGCGTATCATAATGAACGCGAGCATGATCAACATGGCTTATCTGTCGGATATGCTTCCCAACACCTCCAACCCCGACAATTCCGACAACGGCGGTAAGGGCCAGGCGCTGCGCCGCGGCACATCATCCACCAATATGGACTCGGTGCAGGCCATACACGGAGCTGCCCTTCCCGAGACAGTTTTCTGGGAACGCTTCAAGGACGACAAAGTGTTCCTGACCGCCCAGGCTCCCATGATGGTGCACTTCACGCCGCAAATGATGAACGCCAAGGGCATCACGAGCAACGATTTCAATCTTTTCTTCGGGCAGCCGTACAACGGTTCCGACATTTTTGTAAATAATGTACGCGTAATCCATCCCGACATCATCTGCAAGAACGGTTATATCCATGAGATGGAAGAGGTGGCGCTCCCGTCGGAGACCATGGCCGAGGCCATAAGCCGACTGGACAATACCACGATATTCAACAAGCTGCTCGACAAATTCAGCGCTCCTTACTACGACGGCGGCATCGACGCTTCCGTCAAGGAGTATTACAACGGTTCGACCCCCCTGCGTCCCGTCATTCCGGGGCTTTCGGCCAACGACTCCATATTCGTGAAGCGCTACTTCAATGAGCAGACGGCATCGACAGGCCCCAAAGGGGAAGGCCTCTCGTCATACGGTATGCTTTACTACGACCCCAACAACACCACCTTCGGAGGCAACTCCGACATGGGAGTGATGTTCGTGCCCACCGACGCTGCCATGATGGAATATTTCAACGGTTCGGAAGGCGGCTACCTGCGTGACTCCTACGGCGACTGGGACAACGTGCCCACCGACCTGCTCGCAACTTTCCTGAAAAACCATCAGAAACGTTCGTTCATGGCATCGCTTCCCCACCTGTGGCCCACGCTTACCGACGAGACGAGCTATGCCATCAAGCTCAACGAGGGCAACGTGGTGAACTCCGTGCTCACCTCCAACGGCGTGGTATTCGTCATCGACAAGGTAATACCCCCCATCGACTACAAGGCCACCTACGCTGCAACGCTTACATCAGAACATACTCAGGTGATGAAGTGGGCGCTTACCGACAACTGGAACAACCTCGGTGATGAAAACGCGATGTACTTCTTCATGTACCTGCGTTCGATGGAGAACATGTACAACCTTATAGTTCCCACCGACGAGGCCCTCGCCAACTATCGCGAGCCTATTTCATGGCAGCTCGGCGGAGCCGCACGCCGTATATGGGAATTCTACTACGACGCCGACAAGAATGCCGTTTATGCCAATATATATTATGTGGACGAGAACGGCGAGAAAGGCGAGATGGAGCGCAAGGAGGAGAACCAGAACATCGTGCGTAACCGTCTGCGCGACATCATCGACATGAATATCGTAATCGGCACCAACGACGGTACGACCCTCGGCGGCTACATCAACGACTCCAACGCCAACTACTTCATGACCAAAGGCGGCGCCACAATCTACGCCACCGGCAAAGGCACCGACGTAGTGTTCAACGGCGGGGGCGACATGGAGCTTGGCCTCGAGCCGGCACGCGTGGTCTACACCGAGACCGGACACCCCTGCCTCTACGATTCGCAGAACGGACGTACATTCTTTGTCGACCACATACTCCACGACCCGGTCAAGAACGTATACGACGTGCTTGGCGAGCATGAGGAATTCAGCCGCTTCTTCGAGCTGTGTATGGGCGACGAGCAGGTATCGACCAACTTTATCGACGACCCCGACTTCGTCGACATATTCGGAACAAAATATTCAAAGGAAGCCAAGATATGCGGTATCGGCCATGTGGTCAACAATTTCAACAACTACCGTTATACTATCCTGGTTCCGACCAACGACGCCCTCGACGCAGCTTTCGCCACTGACTCCAACCTCTGGACATGGGATGAAATCGCAGCCGAAGAGGATATGTCGGTCAAGAAAGAGAAAGCCCTCTACCTGCTTTCGTTCCTGCGCTACCACTTCGTCGACAACTCGGCGTATGTGTCGGGCGAATCATACGGCCCGATGGTCTACGAGACAGGTTCACGCAACGAATATGATCGCTTCCGCCGTCTGACTATCAGTTCCAACGGCCGAGACATGACCATTCAGGACGAGTCGGGCAAGACCTCGCGCGTGCTCACCTCGACAGGTTGCTACAACTTCATGGCACGCGACATCATCGGCAACGCTGAGGACCCGCAGAACGCAAACCAGATCTTTGCGTCGTCACGCGCAGTCATTCACCTTATCGACCGTGCTTTAACTCCCAAAAAATAACAAGCTAACCTCACATACACATGAGAAATCTACGATTATTACTAATGCTGATGCTCTTGGCTGTGACACAGCTGAGTTACGGCCAGGCATCGTCGATTGTCAGGGGTACGGTGGTCGACGAGACCGGCGAGCCAATTATCGGCGCAATGCTCCATGAGGTGGACAAGAACAACCGTGTATACTCCAATACGGTCACCGACTTCAACGGCGAGTTCTCTCTGGCAGTCAAAAACCATAATAACAAAATTAAGGTGTCGTACGTAGGCTTCAAGCCGCAGACCCTTTCCATAAAGCCCAATATGCACATCGTGATGAAGGACGCCTCGACGCTTTCGGAAGTGCAGGTGACGGCATCGCGTATGAGCAACGACGGCTCCATGCCTATCCCCATGCGTGAGCTGTCGGGCGCCACTCAGACCATCAACACCAAGGAGTTCGAAGGACTTTCGGTGACCTCAATCGACGACGCCCTCCAGGGACGTATGGCCGGTCTCGACATCGTGTCCAACTCCGGTGACCTCGGTTCCGGTTCATCGATGCGTATCCGCGGTTCGGGTTCAATCAACTCCAACGCCGAGCCTCTCATCGTGCTCAACGACATCCCCTACGAGAGCCACGTCGACGAGTCGTTCGACTTCTCCAACGCCACTCAGGAACAGTTCGCCAACCTCTTGGCCATCAACCCCGAGGATATCGAGGAAATCACCGTGCTCAAGGATGGTGCGGCCGCAGCCGTATACGGTGCGCGCGGCGCCAACGGTGTCATCCTCATCAAGACCAAGCGCGGTGTGAAAGGTCCGCCCCGCGTGCAGTACCTCTACAAATTCTCCATGCACAAGCAGCCCAAGGGGCGCAAGATGCTCAACGGCGACGACTACACCATGCTCATGAAGCAGGCATATTTCAATCCCGGACAGGATGAAAACGCCGGCAACATACCCGAGTACAACTACGACCCCACGTATTCCGAATACTGGAACTTCGTCAACAACACCGACTGGGTCGACGAGGTGACGCAATACGGTTATACCCATGACAATACCGTCAACGTGAACGGTGGCGGCGAGAAAGCCAAATACCGCGCGTCGCTCGGCTATCTCACACAGACCGGTACCATCATCGAGCAGAAACTTGACCGTATATCGGCGTTGATGAACCTCGACTATCAGGTATCCGACCGGTTGAAATTCTCGACCGAGTTCTCGCTCACCCACACCAAGAACCACAAGACGTATGACGAGTACGGAAACATACTCGACATCGCCTACCGCAAGATGCCTAACGTGGGCGTATACCGCCGCGACGACACCGGCGCCCTCACCAACGATTTCTACATCATACCGCAGTCGTCGCAGCTCGACGCTTCGCAGAAAAACCTTGTCAACCCCGTGGCTATGGCCCATCTTGCCAAGTACGACGAGACATCGATGCGTATCATCCCGACACTGCGCGTGCAGTATGACATACTCAACCCCGAGAAGCACCGTCTGCGCTATCAGGGCTACGTGCAGTTCGACATCGAGAACCGCAAGGACGACCGCGTGCTTCCGCGCGAGCTTACATCATATGCATGGAACAATGACAATGTCAACCGCGTGTCGCGCCGCGATGCCGAGTCGCTCAACATGCAGACCAAGCATGAACTTCTTTTCATGCCGCAGATAGGGCACGGCCACTCGCTGATGCTCCTCGGAGCATGGGAACTTACCTCGGGTAACTCTCAGGCACAGGAATTCCGCAAATACGGTATGCCCAACGGTATCGAGTCGCCGACCGTGCCGGGCAACGAGCGCTCGTTCAGCTCAGGCAAGGGCGAATGGCACTCGATGGCCTACATGGGACGTCTGCACTACGCGTTCAAAGAGCGCTATATACTCGACGTGACCGTACGCCGCGACGGCAGCACCCGTTTCGGTCCGGGCAACCGCTGGGGTACATTCCCCGCCGTGTCGGGAAAATGGATTCTCTCAGATGAAAAATGGTTTGACTCGTGGGAGTGGTTCAATACCTTCGGTATCCGTGCCGGTTACGGTAAGACCGGTCGTATGCCCGACGCCGAGTATCTGCACTATGCGCGCTACAACTCAAACTACGGTTCGGGAGGCGGTAACTCTTATATCGACATATCCACGCTGAAGCCCGCGTCAATCCGTCTGAGCAACCTCAAATGGGAGACTGCCAACTCGGTCAACTTCGGTATCGATGCCAACCTGTTCAACTATAAGGTCAACTTCGACTTCAACGTGTTCAAGGACAAGAACAAAGACCTCCTTTTCTCCAACCAGACCATCCCGTCGTCGACCGGTTTCGGCTCAATCAGCTACATCAACGGCGGCTCTATGGAGAAGAGCGGATGGGAGTTCAACTTCTGGACACAGAACCTGCTTAAGTTCAACGACTTCTCGTTTGACTTCAACGTCAACCTGTCGAACTACAACTCGAAGATCACCTACATGCTTCCCGAAATCCTCGAGTCGTATGAAGGCCAGTTCGTCAAGACTCCCAACGACTCCCGTTTCGTCAACCGCGTACAGCTTGGCAACGCCTACGGCTCAATCTACGGCCTGCGCTACAAGGGTGTATACCAGTACAGCGACTATGTCGAAGGCCGCGAGGGCACATGCCCCTTCGTAAAGAACGCCGACGGCGAGTATATCAAGGATTCCAACGGCAATCCGATGCCTATGTATTATGACTACGGCGGCATCAACTATAAGTTCCGCGGCGGTGACGCCATCTATGAGGATGTCAACCACGACGGTACAATCGACGAGCTCGACATCGTCTACCTCGGCAACTGTAACCCCAAGCTCTATGGCGGTTTCGGATTTACATTCCGCTGGAAGCAGCTTTCGGTCAACGCGTTCTTCAACTTCCGTACCGGCAACAAGATTGCCAACTACGCCCGCATGCGCGCCGAGAACATGTACACCAACGACAACCAGTCAATCGCTACCAACTGGCGCTGGCGCAAAGAGGGTGATGTCACCGACATGCCCCGCGCTCTCTACCAGTACGGCTACAACTGGATGCCATCAGACAGGTTCGTGGAGAGCGGTGACTTCCTGCGCTTCAAGTACCTCACATTCAACTATGGGTTTACCAAGGAAGTATGCCAGGCTATGCGTCTGCAGCAACTTAATCTTTACCTGACCCTCAACAACTTGTGCACCTGGACCAAATACACCGGTGTAGACCCCGAAATCTCACCCAACGGCATGACCGGCGTGTGCGAGGACTGGAGCTCGACTCCGCGTTCGCAATACTTCACATTCGGTCTGACAGTAGGTTTCTAACCATTGAAAAAACATAAACGACATGAACAAGATACTGAAATATTTTACGATAGCACTGTTGGGCGCGGGCGCTGCGTCGTGCGAAGACTTCTTCGATCTGAAGCCGCAGAATGAGATGGTGCTCGAGGAATTCTGGCAGAATGAGTCAGACGCGCTGTCGGTTGTCGGCAGCTGCTACCGCTCCATGCAGGAGCCGGGCTTCATGCAGCGTCTGCTCGTATGGGGAGAGTTCCGTTCCGACAACTGTATCCTCGGCAGCGGCGACGGCGGCGACCTCAACAACATCGCCAACCTCAACCTCCTCCCCTCCAACGGTTATGCCTCATGGAGCGATTTCTACGCAGTCATCAACCTGTGCAACACCGTGGAGCATTTTGCTCCGATTGCCTACGAGCGCGACCCCAACTTCACCCTCGGACAGCTCAACGGCTACCTCGCCGAGGTCAAGACAATACGCGCCTACTGCTACTTCACGCTGGTGCGCGCGTTCCGCGACATACCTTTCACCACCGAGCCTACCATCGACGACACGGTGCCTATGCGCCTGCCGCAGTCAGATCCCGATGAGATAATTAATTTCCTTATCGACGACCTCAAGGCCGCCGAGCCTGGAGCCATCACCCGCTGGAGCCAGGTATCATATACCAAGGGCCGCATCACTCAGAATGCGGTGCGCTGCCTTATCGCAGACATGTGCCTGTGGCAGGGACGTTACGCCGAGGCCGAGGAATATTGCAACCGCATCATTACCGACGGTGACGCCGAGCTGAGTCTCGTTTCTCCCACAAATTACAATAAAGGAGTGTTTATCGACGGCAATTCGACCGAGAGCATCTTCGAGCTTCAGTTCAACCGCGGCATCATACCGAACTACGCAGTGTGCGAATTTTACGGCACCGCCGGCGGCCGCGGCCCGCAGAAGCAGATGGTGGCATACGATTTCACCACTACCGAGCTTTGGGACGACACCGACGAGCGCCAGTATGACTTCTATTTCGCCGATGTGGCGGGCGGTACGTTCCCCATCAAGAAATTCGTGTCATACCGCCGCGAGAACGACATACCCAGCCAGATACGCGAGTCGGACTACAACGACGTGGGCGACAACGCAGGCAACACCAACTGGATATTCTACCGTCTGGCCGATGTATACCTGATGAAGGCCGAGGCCCTTACCGAGCAGAACAAGAATCTTGGCGAGGCATTCGAGCTGGTGAAGATGGTGTATGACCGAGCCAACTCGGCCTCTACCGACGGACTTACCGGTTCGTACGGCAACCAGGAGGCAATGCGCCAGCTTGTGCTTGACGAGCGCCAGCGCGAGTTCATGTTCGAGGGCAAGCGCTACTACGACCTGCTCCGTGCCATCCGCAAAGACCCGTCGCGCTTCCAGCTCATAGTAAGCACCTATCTGACACCTAAATATGTCACTCTCGACCAGGCTACCATCTCGTCGAAGCTCAAAAACATGGATGCGCTCTACATGCCTATCAAGGATTCGGAGCTCAAGGCCAACCACCAGCTGAAACAGAATCCGTTCTACGAAATGTCGACCGACATTGATGTCAAAAACTAATCTTCCAAGCTAATCCACTTAACACCATGAATAAGTATCTGCTAAAATCACTGTTTATAGCCGCCCTGGCAGCCGTAACGGGTGCTCTGACATCATGCTCCGACGATGTCGACGATGGTGCCTATTATACATTTACCGGTGATACCGTCTGCTCGTATATCGAGAATGACCCGCAGTTCTCAATCTTTGCGGATATGATGCACAAGACGGGCACCGACGCGTTGCTGTCGACCTACGGCCACTACACGCTGTTCCTCCCCAACGATGCCGCCTTCGAGGAGTATTTCCGCCAGAACGGACTGTCGCCGGAGACGATGTCGGCCGACCAGATGCGTGAAATCGTTTACAACCATGTAATCAACAGTCCGGGTACCGATTATCTGTCGGATAACTTCGAGGAGGGCGCACTCGGCGAGCCGTCGATGTCCGACAACTTCTTTGTCATCTCCTATAAGTCTAACCCGGAGATGTCGGGACTTGAGATTTATGTCAACAAGACAGTGCTCATCACCGAGCGCGACATCGAGGTGCACAACGGTGTCGTACACCTGGTCAACAGCGTCATTTCGCCAAATAAGGACTACGTGAGCGATATTCTCACCCAGCCCGAGGTAATCGGCGACAGCCAGACTTTCAACCTCTTTGCCGAGGCATTGCGTGTCACCCACCTGTCCGACTCGCTTGAACGCACCTACGACCTCAATTACGTGTGCCCCACAAGCAACGCGCACATCACGCAGGCCGGCTGGGACTGCATTCTCCCCAAGACAAAGCGTTACGGCTACACCCTCTTCGTGGAGCCTGACGAAGTATACGCCGCCCACGGCATACATTCGATTGCCGACATGGAGCAGGTGGCACGCCAATACTACGACAACGGTTCCGACGACTATACCGACCGCTCCAACGCGCTCAACCAGTTTGTGTCCTACCACATACTCGACCGTTCGATGTCGACCAACATGTTCCTGTATCCGGGCCGCAACACCGTGCCCAACTCGATGAAGGACCGCGTTGAGTTCTACGAGACCATGCGAGAATTCTATCTGCTGAAAATCAATGTCGGCCCGAAGCTCAACCTGCAGAAGTCGGGCAAATGTGTCGAGGTAGTCGATGCGCTGAGTAACCTCAGCGGCGTCAACGGCTACGTGCACTCTATCAACGACCTGCTTGTCTACGACAAGGACGTGATGGAAAACGACGTGCTCAACTGCCGCATCCGTGTCGACATGTACAATATTCCGCCCGAACTGACCAACAACAACATACGCTGGCACTGCACCGAGCAGGTGCCTGACGGAGCCTCGGCACGCACGATACCCCACGACTTCTGTCTGAAACATCTATCATTCTCGCCCGAGACCGAGATTGTGATGTGGGCTTCGGAAAGCTGGACAATGTATCAGGCCGACGAGCTAAAACTCAACGGATGGTATGACTTCACGCTGCGCCTGCCCCCGGTACCGCCGGGCAACTGGGAAGTGCGCATGGGCTACTCGCGCGTATGGTGGCGCGGTATCGCACAGTTCTTCCTCGACGGCGTAATCCAGGGCATACCCCGCGACCTGCGTATCGAGGGCAACGACCCCCGCGTAGGCTGGGTGAAGGATACCGGAGGCCCCGAGGACAAGGAAATAGACAAGGCGATGCGCAACCGCGGCTACATGAAAGGCCCGGCCTCGGCCATCAACTACCACTACAACTCAGTGCTCCGCAACGACCAGGCCTACCTGCGCGTCATCATCGGCAACCTCAACGTACAGGAATACGGCGCACACTATCTGCGCGCCAAGAACGTGCTCTCGCCCAACAACGAATACAACGGCGACCTCATCGAACTCGTGCCCGTATCGCTCATCGAATATGAAGACATATATTAATCCATCATCCCATAACAGATTTCATCAATGAAAAAGTCATATATATCAATCGGATTGCTCGCAGTCGCCGGAGTCATGGCATCATGCTCCGAGGACTGGGACAACCACTATGAGCCATCTGACCAGGTGGCGCAGGAATCGGTGATGGAACTTATCCAGACCGACCCCGAGCTTTCAACCTTCGCCAGGATGCTTGACATAGCCGGTTATGACGACCTGCTTGCGTCGTCGCAGACGTTCACGGTGTTCGCTCCGACCAACGAGGCGCTGGCCGATGTCGACCTGGAGGATGTGGATGCCGTGAAGCGCATCGTGCTCAACCATATAGCACGTTTCAACAACTCGACTGCATCCGGCGACGGCCACACCGTCAAGATGTACAACGGCAAGCGTTTCGCCTTTGACGGCGACACGTTCGGCTCCGTGGGCCTCGAGCGTACCGACATCATCGCCAACAACGGCATTCTGCATGTGCTGTCGAAGCAGATACCTTATTCCTATAACTTCCGCGAGTATATCGACGTGCATGAGTCTACCTCGAAGATGTCGGCGTTTCTCAAGCTCTACGACCGCCGCGAGATGGACCTCGCCGCATCGCGTCCCATCGGAGTGGATGAGAACGGCGCCACCGTATACGACTCGGTGATGTATGATTACAACCCCGTGCTCCAGCACGGCAGGTACGGTATCGGCGACATAGCCGACGAGGACTCGCTCTTCACCATGATAATCCCCGACAATGAGGCATGGGACAAGGCTTACGAGCGCATACGCCCTTATTACACCGTCTATGACAAGGATCCCGAAGTGGCCGACTCTATCGGCGACGTGCAGACCAAGCTCGCCATCGTGCATGACCTCGTATACCGCCGTGTCATCGAGAACCCGATGGCCGAGACCGACCTTTGGTCGACCCGCGGCGGCGAGGTAGTGAACCCTGCGGAGCTTTTCGGCGGCACGACCCGCGAGGATGCTTCCAACGGTATCATGTACAAGACATCGTCGCTCAACTATGACAACGTGGCCACCTGGAACAAGCTTCTCGAAGTAGAGGGCGAGAACCAGGAGGGACGCCAGGCCGCCCAGGCAAGTACCATCTATACGCGTTCGATAGGTTCCGACAACATCTATTACGACTCAATCAGCGAGGCGCGCTACATCGAGGTGATGTCGACAGGTTCGACCGCCACGCAGCCCGGTGTGACCGTCACTATCCCCAATGTGCTGTCGACGGAATACGACATCTATGTGTCGTTCGTGCCCGGCACGGTGACCGATACGCTCAACATCGAGAAGACGCGGCTGACATTCATCCTGTCGTATATGGGAGCCAACGGCCGCATGCAGAACAAGACGTTCCGCGACCAGAAGGGTACCCGGTATGTGACGGATGAAAAGGAGATGACATGGATGAAGCTCAACGACGAGCCTATATCATTCCCCGTATCCAACTATTATGACATGCTCTGGCTCATCGACCCGCTCCACACGCAGAACGACCGGGTCAACACCACCAGGCTGCTCATCAAGACCGATGTCTCCAACGCAGAGTTCAACCGCAACGAGATGGTGCGCAAGTTCCGCATCGACCGTGTAGTGTTTGTGCCTATCAAAAAATAAACGACCATCATGAAACACTCATATAAAACTTCCAAGAAAATGCTTCGGCCGGTGGTATGCGCATCGGTGGCGGCAGTAATGGGACTCGGGATGCCGGCCGCAGCACAGGCACCGGCTGCCGCAGAGTCAGCTAAAGAGACAGTAGCCGGTAATACACTGAGCGGCATTGTCATCGACTCGTCGACGGGACTGCCGCTTCCCGGCGCCCGTGTCGCTGTAGTCAATGCCAGGGCGATGGCGATGACCGGCGACGACGGCAAGTTCACTCTCGAACTTCCGGCCGAGGCGGCCACGCTTAAGGTGACCGCGCCCGGTTTTGCCGACATACTTGTGCCGCTCAGAGGCGAAAAGGATATGACCATCCGGCTCTCCATGCCTATGGAGGGTGATATATACAGGAACGCGCTTACGGCCGATGCCCACAACGACCGCACGGAGTTTGCCATCGGGCAGACTGTGGCCGACAATTCGGTGGCCGACCTTCAGGGCGACCTCTATTCCATATCGCGTTCGGGCATGCCCGGCGCAGGCCATGCGGTATATGTGGAGGGTCTCCACTCAATCAACTCGTCGTCGCAGCCGCTTTATGTGGTCGACGGCGTGGTATGGAGCGTGGCCGATGACAATACGTCGATTATGGACGGCCACTTCAACAATCCGCTGGCACTGATTTCGCCTGACGATATCGCCAACATCTATGTGATGAAGAACGGTACGGCCATCTACGGCGCCAAGGGTGGCAACGGCGTTGTCGTCATCGAGACGAAACGAGCCAAATCGGAAGCTACCGAAATCGAGGCTTATGCCCGCGTGGGCTGGCGTCACGCCGCCAAGAGCATCCCTATGATGAATGCCGCCCAGTACCGCACCTACGCCTCCGACATCATCAAGGACAAATATGACAACCAGCAGATTATCGACCGTCTGGGATTCCTAAACGACGACCCGACATCGTCGCAGTACTACGACACGCACAACGATACCGACTGGCTCGACCTTGTGACCCGTGACGGCGTGATGATGAACTACGGTGTCAACGTACGAGGCGGTGACGACCGCGCTCTCTACATGTTCTCGCTCGGATACACCCAGAACGAGGGCACGATGAAGGAGACATCGTTCGACCGCATCAATGTGCGCTTCAACTCCGACATCAATCTGTGGCGAGGCTCCTCGCTCCGTTTTGACGTGGCTTACGCTCAGGACAATTTCAAGCTGCGTGACGACGGCCTGAATCCTTATTCGTCGCCCTATTACATCTCGATGATCAAGTCGCCGCTCTATCACCCCAATATCCTGGCGCTCGACGGATCGCTGACATCGAAATACGCCGACAAGGACGAGCTTGATGTCACCAACCCGATGAATATACTTGACCTCGGACTCGGCGAGGGCCGCAACTACCGCTTCAACATCAATGCAGCGCCCCGCTACCGCTTCAACGACGCGCTGACAGCCGAGGGTCTCGTGGCATATACGTTTGACAAAATCAAAGAGAACTCGTTCGTGCCCGACTACGGTGTCGATGAGCGTGACTTCATCAACGGCAACGGTGAAATCTATGCCGAGAGCCGCAACGTGGTGAAGAGCCTGATGAACCGCCACACCACATTCATCGCCGACCTCCACCTGTTCTACAATCCGTTGCGCGGCATAGAGCATCGTCTGGGCTTTACGGGCGGATTCCGCTACCAGAACGACACGTATGTCAACTCCTACGGCGAAGGCCATAACACACCTTCCGACTTCATCAATGACCTGGGCAACACCTCGTCGTCGCTCCACTTCACTCAGGGCCGTGACCTTGAATGGCGCAACATGGCGTGGTATCTGTCGGGCGAGTATGCGTTCCTTCAGCGCTATATCCTCAATGTCGACGCCGTGCTCGAGAGCAACTCACGCTTCGGCAAGAATGCTCCCGGCGCAGCCCACATAGGCGGGGTGTCATGGGGATTCTTCCCGTCGGTGACCGCTGCATGGCTTATGTCGTCGGAGAAATGGATGCAGGGCGTGAATTTCATTGACCTGCTTAAAATCCGCGCGAGCCTCGACATAGCGGGCAACGACAAGATACCGTTCTATGCCAACCGCACCTATTTCGCTTCGGAAAATCTCAACAACAACGGTTTCGGCCAGGTCATCGCCAACATAGGCAACGACCGCCTGAAGTGGGAGACAACGCGCACATGGCGCGTGGGCTTCGACGCCAGCCTCTTCGCCAACCGCTGGACCATGTCATTTGACTTCTACACATCCAAGACAAGCGACCTTCTGATACAGAAGCGCGCCAAGGATGAGGTGGGTCTGGAATACTACTGGAGCAACGGCGGCGACATGAGCAACAACGGCATCAACTTCTCGACCACCGTGCGCGCCATCAACCTGCGCGACTGGAAACTCGACATAGGCGCCACCATAGGCCACTACAAGAACAAAATCACTTCGCTCCCCGGCGGCCAGATACTGACCGACATCTGCGGCGGGCAGGTGCTCACCGCGGTAGGCAATCCCGTGGGTGTGTTCTACGGCTACAAAGCCAACGGTGTGTATTCAAACATGGCCGACGCAGCGGCCGCAAACCTGTCGATACGCAATGCCGACGGTTCGCTCACTCCGTTCGAGGCCGGCGATATGCGTTTCCACGACCGCGACAACAACGGTGTCATAGATGAGAAGGACCGCGAGATTATCGGCGACCCCAACCCCGATATTTTCGGTAACTTCAACCTGCGCCTGACGTGGAAGAATTTCACCCTCGGCACAGTGTTCACCTACTCGCTCGGCAACGATGCCTACAACGCCCTCCGCGCCAAGCTCGAGGCAGGCGACGACATCTTCAACCAGACCACCGCGATGCTCAACCGCTGGGTGGCCAACGGACAAGTGACCGACGTGCCACGCGCCGTCTACGATGACCCGATGGGCAACGGCCGCTTCTCCAACCGCTGGATTGAGGACGCAAGCTACCTGAAATGGAAATCGCTGTCGGTCGACTACCGTATACCTATCTCGTCGCCCTATATCCAGGGCGTGACGCTCTCGTTCGCCGTCAACAACCTGTGCACCTGGACCAAGTATCTCGGTCCCGACCCCGAGTTCGCGTTCGGTAACTCGCCGCTCTATCTCGGTGTCGACGCAGGCATGGTGCCGCAGGCCCATGAATTTAATTTCGGAGTGAAAGTCAACCTGTAATCCTCCACACTGTTTCACAAACAATTCAGATATTTCAGTACCATAATGAAAACTTTCAGATATATAGCAATGATGGCTATGGCGGCTGTGCTCGCCGGGTCGGTCAGCTCGTGTGAGGATATGCTCGACACGAAGTCTGACGACTATATCTTCGACGACGACCTGCATATCAACACAGCCAATGACTCGCTCTATTCGGTGATGGGCATTCTCGCCCAGCAGCAGCGTCTTGCCGAGCGCTACGTGCTCTTCGGCGAGCTGCGCGGCGACCTTGTGGAAGTGCCTGCCACGGCCAATTACTCGCTGCAGGAGATAGCGCAGTTCAATATCAGCAGCGACAATGACTACCTGTCGCGTGCCGACTACTACAACGTAATCAACAACTGTAACTATGCGATAGCCCGCATGGACACCTCGATTGTGCTCCACAACAACAAGGTGATGATGTCGGACTATGTCGGCATACGCTCGGTGCGAGCCTGGACCCAGATGCAGGTGGCACTCAATTTCGGCGAGCTGACATGGTACACCGACCCGATTACCACTGTCGACGGGGCCAACACCAACTATCCGGTGCTCCCGTTTGACGCCGCCCTCGACCGTATCCTTCAGGATATAGAGCCGTACATCGGCATGGATGTGCCCGATTTCGGCAACGTGGGCGACTGGAACTCCACGCAGGCCTTCGTGCGCCCGACGCTCATCGCTGCCGACATCTACCTCTACAAGAACAATTACCCGATGGCCGCGCAGCTATACTACAACTATATCGACACGTACAACAGGTATATCACCACGGGCTATGCCAACCGCTGGAGCAGCAACACGCGCACCGGCATCTGGGGCAACAACAACAACGCCTACAAGAACGAGGTGATATCGCGCATACCTTTCTCAAGCGACGGCAAGGACTATCATCCCGACCTTATCAACAAGACCTATTCGCTCGTGCCGCAGATGGTGCCTGCAAAGCATTTCATGAAGCAGATGGAAGAGGCGCTCCATTATTATGCCGACGGCGAGAACTCGATACTGATAACGGGTACGTTTGAGGGGGACCTCCGCGGCATGGCTTTCTATGCCGACAACAAGGGCGATTTCGCCGGAGCCTATGGCTATACCCATGTAAAGGACGAGCAGGACGGCATACTCATCACCAAATATTACAACTCAGGCGACGGTGCGTCCGTAAGTAATCCAGACAACGAGATGTTTGACTGGCAGACGGTGCGTCAGCTGCGTACTGTGGCTACCTACCGCGAGCCTTCGCTCTACCTGCGTTACGCCGAGGCCATCAACCGTGCCGGCAAGCCGTCGATAGCCTTCGCGGTAATCACCAACGGCCTGAAGCAGAAGGTGATGGATGACCCCACCCTGGTGATGAAGTGGGAACGCACCGGCGAGCCCTACATCAACTTCGACAACGGCAAGTATGAGAACAACCAGGGTACCGCAATGCGCGGACGCGGCTACGGTATCCGTCTGCCCAAGAGCGGCTATGTGATTCCCGAGTTTGATAATCTCAACGACTCCATCGAGTGGGTCGAGAACGAGATACTCTACGAGATGGCTGCCGAGACCTGCTTCGAAGGCAATCGTTTCTTCGACCTTATGCGAGTGTCGCACCACCGTGCCGACCACCCGGCGCTTATGGTCGACAAGATATCTCAGCGCTTCGACAATCCGGCGGCAGCGGCAGCCCGCCTGTCAAATCCTGAAAACTGGTGGATAAAATAAAGCGGAAGCTATCGTTTTAAGTGATTAATAATACCCATGCGTGGTGCGGCAGTCATGTCGCGCCACGTTTTTTTCAGCCTGTGTAGACTATAAAAAGAGACTGCCAAAACTTGTTAGACAGCCTCTCTTTTTTGCAGAACTGTAAAATTCCGGCTAACAATATAGGGACGCACAGACCGTGCGCCCCTACTACCTGGAGTTCTGCAACGCCCCGCCCCTGTCAGCTCCGCGTAAGTAAACGACATCGGGCTGTGTTCAATGGCTATTGTGTGGTGAAGGGTTATTAAGGGTTACAAAATAGTGAATTTTGTGTTAAAATAGGCCGTCGATTGGTGCGGAACCGCAGAGTTTTTTTACCTTAGTGTCATGAAAAAATTTGAATTGGGAAAACGGCATAAATTGTGCGGGTCCGTGGCGGTGGACCGTCTGTTTACAGCAGCCGACTCCAAAAGCGCGTTATGCTACCCGCTCAGGGGGGTGTGGCGCGAGGGGGAGCGGAGTAGTTGCGCAAGTGCACAATTCCAGTTTGTCATCACTGTGCCAAAGAAGCGGCTGCGCCATGCGGTCGACAGGGTTGCGGCCCGCCGCCGCATACGTGAGGCTTACCGTCTGACCCACGGCCGGGTGGAGGAAAAGCGCGGAGACGAGGGTGGAGACACACCGGTCGACATGGCGTTTGTCTATGTTGCCAACCGCGTGCTTCCGTCGGCATCGATACATGCCGCGATGGAACGTCTTCTCTCAAAAATACATAATGTAAACGATAAGGTCCATACCAAACCTCCGGAACGAGATGAAGCTGCTGAAGATAATAAGCCGGCTGATTAGCGCTTTGCTGTCGCTGCCGATATATTTTTACCGGTATTGCATATCTCCGATGTTGCCGTCAAGCTGCCGTTTCACTCCTACATGCTCGCAGTATGCCCTTGAGGCGTTGCGCAAGCACGGGCCGGTGAAGGGCTTGTGGCTTACGGTAAAGCGGCTGTCGCGCTGCCACCCGTGGGGCGGTTGCGGCTATGACCCTGTTCCGTAACACGTTGTAGCTATTTAATCCTGTTTATGAATATTGCAGATATTGATTCTCATTGCCACGACCGTGGCGCGAAGTTGTTGACTTTAAATCTTGAAGATTACCGTGATTACACTCCGCAAGAGGGTCAGCGCCTGATGGTGGGGCTGCATCCGTGGGATACTACCGAGTGTGACATGTATGACGCTTTCGATATATTGTCGGAGGCAATCACCGACCCGAGGGTGGTGGCTCTCGGAGAGGTCGGTATAGATCCGCTTCACGGAGCGCCGTTGGAGCGGCAGCTGGAATTGCTGACGTATCAGTTGCGGGTGGCCAACGAGGCCCGTATGCCCGTGATGTTCCATATAGTGCGCCGTTTCGACATGCTTATGAGGCTGCACAAGGAGTTTCGTCCGGTGGCGGCATGGGCGGTGCACGGATTCAGGTCGAATGCCGAGGTGGCTCGGCAGCTTGCCGATGCCGGGATATATATGTCGGTGGGGCCGAAATATAATGCCGATGCCGTGCGTGCCATTCCGCGCAATCTGTTGCTGCTGGAGACCGACGAACAGCCTGAGGAGGAGATACGCAACGTCATAATTTCGGTGGCCGAGACGCGCGGTGTGCGCAACGGCGCCCTGTCGGACGTGGCCCGTGAAAATCTGCGGCGGTATCTGATGTCGGGTCAGAAAAGCGTTTGACGCGGGGTGCCGGAAATCAAAAATTTACTAAAAAATTTGCATAATTGGCGAAAGGTACCTAACTTTGTGGCGCTTTAGGCTCTTTATGTGCTTGAGCGAACAGGATTGTCTTATGGTGTAATGGTAGCACTGCAGTTTTTGGTTCTGCCTGTCTTGGTTCGAATCCAGGTAAGACAACACAAAAAATCCGCAAGAATCCGGTAATACCGATGCTTGCGGATTTTTTTGTTTTTTTTAACAGGAGTACAAGGGGAACAGGAGCGGGGTAGCGGGCAAGCATGCTGATTACGGGTGCGCTGTATGGCGGCGTCCCGCTGCGGGCGGGGATGAAAAAAAGGAGGGCGTCATAGTGATGATGCTCTCCTTTTTGTGTACCCGGACCCGGGCTCGAACCGGGATGGGTCGCCCCACTGGTGTTTGAGACCAGCGCGTCTACCGATTCCGCCATCCGGGCGTTTGCGGAGCAAAGGTAATGTAAATTTTTGGATTTTACAACTGTTTTTATGGTTTTGGGGGATTTTTTTAGGCGGGAGACACGGCTCTTTCATTTAAGATCGACCTAAAATATCCAAAAGATGTGTATTTTATA
>ERZ780168.495-NODE-495-length-48343-cov-6.705227_pt1 | contig 48343 bp, 35 predicted proteins | sample MGYA00510981_ERZ780168 | MGnify/ENA primary metagenome ERZ780168 (study PRJEB29588, sample SAMEA2158769) | human gut metagenome | biome: human gut; feature: human-associated habitat; material: faeces | place: Denmark | collected 2008/2010 ...
AAATGAAAATCAGCATCAGAATATGTTCTTTGCCGTATTTCTTCTTTTTAAACTCACCGATACCGCTGATGTTTCCGAATGCTTCAATTGTCATGGGGCGGGAAATACTAAGCAGGTGCAATACTTTGTCTGATAATACAATGTAGGCGGGTATTGCTTCCTGGTCTGCCAGTTGTTTACGAACTCTTCGCAGGGCTTCAAACAAATCTTTATTTTTCGTAGGAGATACTTCTAAAGATAGTTCCTGATTGGTAACAATTTTCATTTTTCTTCCTTTCCGATTTTCGTTTTCGTCTCGTTTTATAATCACTAATTTCGCCTTTTGACGTCCAAATAGTACGTCATTTCCGATTTCCGTAACTTTTAAGTGGTTATTTTCATTGTATGCAATTTCAAAGTACCCAATTTGCAACATTTGTAACAAATAATCCTGCCAGTCTCGTGCCGGAATATCTCTTCCGGCTCCAAAAGTTTTTAGTTTATCATATCCTTTTTCTGTTAATTCAGCGGAGAAAGATCCACGTAAAATGTCAATTAACATGCTTGTACCTATCTGCTGCCCGGAACGCGTACTTGCACTTAATGCTTTTTGTACGATAATGGTTCCGTCAAAACGTTCCGGAGGGTTTCTGCAAACGTCACAATTTCCACAATCTTCCTCTGATTTTTCTCCGAAATAACTTAGTAAGATACGTCTGCGGCAAATGTCTGCTTCGGCGTATTGCTGCATACGTTGCAACTTCTCAAGATTGATGGTTTGCTGCTTACTTTCGGTGGCAAACTTTGTCAGCAGAATTAAGTCTCCTAATGAATAGAACAAGACTGTATCGCTTGGCATTCCGTCTCTTCCTGCTCGACCTATTTCCTGATAAAAACTCTCGATGCTTTTGGGAAGATTATAATGAATCACCCAGCGGACATTTGACTTGTCAATGCCCATGCCAAAAGCGATTGTGGCACATACTACCTGGATGCGGTCGTTGATAAAATCGTCTTGTGTATTGTCTCGTTGGTATGCTGAAAGCCCGGCGTGATAGACTCCACAGCGTATTCCGTGTTTTTGTAACATCTGTGCTACAGTCTCCGTTTTACTGCGACTCATACAATAGATAATGCCGCTTTCATCGGCGTGGCGGTCAATAAATTCCAGTATTGCTTTACTCTTTTCTTTCTGTTGATAACCGCGCTTTACAGTGAGGCTGAGATTGGGGCGATCGAAAGAAGAAATGAATATTTTCGGGTCGGTCAGATGCAGTTGACGAATGATGTCTCCACGGGTAATTTTATCTGCCGTTGCTGTCAGTGCAATGATGGGTACCTTCGGAAACATCTGATGTAATATTCCCATTTGAGCATACTCTGGGCGGAAATCATGTCCCCATTGCGAAATGCAGTGTGCTTCGTCAATGGCAAATAGAGAAAGGTTCATATCACGTAGCAGGTAGTCTACTTCCGTAATCAGTTTTTCGGGGGATATATAGAGCAATTTTATTTTTCCTTCTATACAAGCGCGACGCAGATTGGCATTCTCTGTTTCATCATTACTGCTATTCAAGGCTCCGGCGGCTATTCCGTTGGCACGGAGTGCTTCTACCTGATCTTTCATTAGTGAAATGAGTGGTGACACTACTATAGCAGTTCCTTCGCAAAGCAGAGCCGGGAGTTGGTAGCAAATGGATTTTCCACCTCCGGTAGGCATTAGTACCAGACTGTCTTTCCGGTTCAGCAGATTCCGGATAATTTCTTCTTGTAAGGGGCGAAAACTTTCATAACCAAAGTAGGTCTTCAGCGTTTGGATCATGGTTCGTATATTGAGACTTTTTGCGAAGGTACTATTTTCTTTTATCTATCATATATGTATGTATAAGATGGACAGAAATAAAGTCTTTCCGTGGAAGAAAACGATATGCTAAAAAGTTAAAGTTTCTTATTATAGCGCTTCTTCTCCCCTATTTTGACGTTTTTAACTACTTTCCTATAAAAAATATATACGCAAAATTTGTGTATGTGAAAATAATGTATGAAATTTGTAACATAATAATGTTGTTACATTGTAGCAATAATTAAAAACAAACCCTAACCAGTTAATTCAATGAGTGATTTAGAAAACAAAAAACAGGAAGAGACTCCAAAAAAGCGCCCTTACAATCTGAGGGAGAAGAAGGAGAAAAAAGCTGCTTACCGTTCTTTAATAAGACCGGAATTGGCAGATGAGTTGTATGACAAGATATTGAATATCGTTGTCGTTCAAAAGAAGTACAGAGATCCGGATTATTCAGCAAAAGATCTGGCCAAAGAGTTGAAAACGAATACGCGTTATTTATCTGCAGTCGTTAATTCTCGTTTTGGACAGAATTATTCTTGTCTTTTGAATGAATATAGAGTGAAGGATGCTCTTCATCTTTTGACTGATAAGAGATATGCCGATAAGAATGTAGAAGAGATCAGTGCAATGGTTGGTTTTGCCAATCGTCAGTCTTTTTATGCTGCTTTCTACAAGAATGTAGGCAAGACTCCTAATGGTTACCGTAAAGAACACGTTGAGAATAGCAAAAAGTAATCACGTATTTCTTTAGTTGAATAAAAAAGGAAATATTCCGGACGAAAAGTTTCGGGATACTTCCTTTTTCATGTTTTTAGAAGATGGGATGAGGGGGATGAATTATAATTTATGAATTGATCGTCCACATAACTTATACATAATCCTATAACTTTATAATCCTATAACTTTATAACTCTTATATACTACTTATGAAAAATCATCTTATTATTTCAGTTGCTACTGCTGCTGTTTTATTGACAGGGTGTAGCGGGACTAAAAAAACAACTGCTCAGGCAGATAAATTTGATTATACAGTGGAACAATTTGCAGACTTACAGATTTTGCGTTATAAAGTCCCCGGATTTGAGGAACTGACGCTGAAACAGAAAGAACTGATTTATTATCTGACAGAGGCCGCTCTCGAAGGAAGGGATATTCTGTTTGACCAGAATGGGAAGTATAATTTGAGAATCCGCCGGATGCTCGAAGCAGTATATACGAATTACCAGGGGGATAAAACGACTCCTGATTTCAAGAATATGGAAGTGTACTTGAAGAGAGTATGGTTCTCCAATGGTATTCATCATCATTATGGTACGGAGAAATTTGTACCCGGATTCTCACAGGATTTCTTGAAGCAGGCTGTACTCGGGCTTGACGCCACACTGCTTCCGTTGGCGGAAGGACAAACTGCCGAACAGCTTTGCGATGAGCTCTTCCCGGTCATCTTCGATCCGGCTGTCATGCCGAAGCGGGTGAACCAGGCGGATGGCGAGGATCTTGTACTGACTTCCGCTTGTAACTATTATGACGGAGTGACGCAGAAAGAAGCGGAAGATTTCTATAATGCGATGAAAGATCCGAAAGATGAAACTCCGGTTTCGTATGGTCTGAACAGCCGTTTGGTGAAAGAGAACGGTAAGTTGCAGGAAAAAGTATGGAAGGTAGGCGGACTCTATACGCAGGCTATTGAGAAAATCGTTTATTGGTTGAAGAAAGCTGAAGGGGTAGCGGAGAACGACGCACAGAAAGCGGTTATCTCCAAGCTGATTCAGTTCTATGAAACCGGCAGCCTGAAAGATTTCGACGAATATGCCATCCTTTGGGTGAAAGATTTGGATTCGCGAATCGACTTTGTGAACGGATTCACGGAAAGCTATGGTGACCCGCTGGGAATGAAGGCTAGCTGGGAATCATTGGTGAACTTCAAGGATATGGAGTCTACACACCGCACGGAGATTATCAGCAGCAACGCGCAGTGGTTCGAGGATCATTCGCCGGTGGACAAGGCTTTCAAGAAAGACGAAGTGAAAGGTGTATCGGCAAAAGTTATCACTGCCGCTATCCTTGCAGGGGATCTTTATCCGGCAACTGCTATCGGCATCAACCTGCCGAACGCCAACTGGATTCGTGCACATCACGGTTCCAAGTCGGTGACTATCGGCAATATCACGGATGCCTATAACAAGGCGGCTCACGGAAACGGATTCAATGAAGAGTTTGTTTACAGCGATACGGAAAGACAATTGATTGATACTTATGCCGACCTGACGGATGAACTGCACACAGACTTGCACGAATGTCTGGGACACGGTTCCGGCAAGCTGCTTCCAGGGGTAGACCCTGACGCACTGAAGGCTTACGGCTCTACGATTGAAGAAGCGCGTGCCGACTTGTTCGGTTTGTATTACGTGGCTGACCCGAAACTGGTGGAACTGAAGCTTCTCTCTTCTCCCGAAGCTTACAAGGCTCAGTATTATACGTATCTGATGAACGGTCTGATGACACAGTTGGTACGTATCGAACCGGGAAATACGGTGGAAGAAGCTCATATGCGTAACCGCCAGTTAATCGCCCGTTGGGTATTCGAGAAGGGGGCAGCCGACAAGGTAGTGGAGCTGGTGAAGAAAGACGGAAAGACATATGTCGTTATCAATGACTATGAGAAAGTACGTGAGCTGTTCGGTGAATTGCTCGCCGAAATTCAGCGTATCAAGTCGACAGGCGACTTTGAAGCAGCCCGCTCCTTAGTAGAAAATTACGCTGTAAAGGTAGACCCGGCTTTGCATGCTGAAATATTGGAGCGTTATAAGAAACTGAATCTGGCTCCATATAAAGGTTTCGTAAATCCGAAATATGAATTGGTGACAGACGAGAATGGAAACATTACCGATGTCACGGTGGCTTATGATGAAGGGTATGTGGAACAAATGTTGCGTTACAGCAAGGATTATTCTCCGCTTCCTTCAGTAAACAACTAATCTGAAAATGGATATTAAAGAACAACTTAAAGATATCAAAACACAGCTCCGTCTCTCAATGAACGGGGCTGTGTCCCAAAGTATGCGTGAAAAAGGGCTGGTGTACAAACTCAATTTCGGAGTGGAACTGCCCCGTATCAAAATGATTGCCGAAGGCTACGAAAAGAATCACGATCTGGCGCAAGCCTTGTGGAAAGAGGAGATTCGGGAATGTAAGATTCTGGCAGCCATGCTTCAACCGATTGAGACTTTCTATCCCGAGATTGCTGATATTTGGGTGGAAGACATCCGGAATATCGAAATCGCGGAGCTGACTTGTATGAACCTGTTCCAGAATCTGCCGTATGCTCCCGCCAAGTCTTTTCACTGGATTGCCGATGAGCGCGAGTATGTGCAGACCTGTGGTTTCCTGACTGCTGCCCGGCTGCTGATGAAGAAAGGGGATATGACCGAACGGGCTTCCGGCGAACTGCTCGACCAGGCTATGTGCAACGTCCATTCCGAGAGTTATCATGTGAGGAATGCGGCTTTGCTGGTGATCCGGAAATATATGCAGCATAGTGAAGAGCACGCTTTCCAGATATGCCGTCTGGTGGAAGGAATGGCTGATTCCTCGGTAGAAGGTGAGCGGATGCTTTATAATATGGTGAAAGCGGAGACAGAATGACTACTCTGATAAATATCAAAGAAATCCTTTTGCGTTCCGCAAAAAAGGCTTAACTTTGTTCGCGCTAATTTTGGCTGATGATGGAAACTCAAAACGTGAAAGATACAGTAAGGCAGATATTCACGGAATATCTCACAGCGAACGGGCATCGTAAGACTCCTGAGCGCTACGCCATACTCGATACTATCTATTCTATCGACGGTCATTTCGATATCGATATGCTCTATTCGCGGATGATGGACCAGGAGAATTTCCGGGTAAGCCGGGCAACCCTCTACAATACCATTATTCTTCTTATCAATGCACGGCTGGTCATCAAGCACCAGTTCGGAACTTCTTCCCAATACGAAAAATCATATAACCGCGAGACACATCATCACCAGATATGTACGCAATGCGGTAAAGTGACCGAGTTTCAGAACGAGGATTTGCAGCATGCCATTGAAAATACGAAATTAAGCCGTTTTCAACTTTCGCATTATTCCTTATATATATATGGAATATGCAGCAAGTGCGACAGAGCTAACAAAAAGAAGAAAGTTAATAACAACAATAAAAAATAAAGATGAAAGTAGATGTTCTTTTAGGATTACAATGGGGCGACGAAGGTAAAGGAAAAGTAGTCGACGTTTTAACACCTAAGTACGATGTGGTTGCCCGTTTCCAGGGCGGCCCGAATGCCGGTCATACACTTGAGTTCGAGGGACAGAAGTATGTGCTTCGTTCTATTCCTTCCGGTATTTTTCAGGGAAACAAGGTAAACATCATCGGTAACGGTGTGGTACTTGACCCGGCACTGTTCAAAGCAGAGGCCGAAGCGCTTGAAGCATCAGGCCATCCGTTGAAAGAACGTTTGCACATTTCAAAGAAAGCTCATCTTATTCTTCCTACACACCGCATCCTCGATGCTGCTTACGAAGCTGCTAAGGGGGACGCAAAAGTAGGAACTACCGGTAAGGGGATCGGCCCTACTTATACGGATAAAGTTAGCCGTAATGGTGTCCGTGTAGGTGATATCCTTCACAACTTCGAACAGAAATATGCTGCTGCAAAAGCACGCCACGAACAAATCTTGAAGAGTCTGAACTATGAGTATGACCTGACGGAACTGGAAAAGGCATGGTTGGAAGGCATCGAATATCTGAAGCAATTCCATTTCGTAGACAGCGAACATGAAGTGAATAACCTGTTGAAGGATGGCAAGAGCGTTCTTTGTGAGGGTGCTCAGGGTACTATGCTCGATATTGATTTCGGTTCGTATCCGTTTGTGACTTCTTCCAATACTGTTTGCGCAGGTGCTTGTACCGGACTGGGAGTGGCTCCCAACCGTATCGGAGAAGTGTATGGTATCTTCAAGGCTTATTGTACGCGTGTAGGTGCAGGACCGTTCCCGACAGAATTGTTTGACGAAACCGGTGACAAGATGTGTACATTGGGACATGAGTTCGGTTCGGTGACAGGACGTAAACGTCGTTGCGGATGGATTGACCTGGTAGCGTTGAAGTATTCCGTTATGATAAACGGCGTAACCAAATTGATTATGATGAAGAGCGATGTGCTCGATACTTTCGATACTATCAAAGCTTGTGTGGCTTACAAACTGGATGGCGAGGAAATTGATTACTTCCCGTACGATATCACTGACGGCGTGGAACCTGTATATGCGGAACTTCCGGGCTGGCAGACTGATATGACGAAGATGCAGAGCGAAGATGAATTTCCGGAAGAATTCAACGCTTATCTGACTTTCCTGGAAGAACAGCTTGGTGTGGAAATCAAGATTGTATCTGTTGGACCGGACAGGGCACAGACTATCGAACGTTATACTGAAGAATAACAATCTGGTAATTATATAGAGGGAAGGCGGAGTTTTTTTTATCTCCGCCTTTCTTGTTCAGACCTTTTGTTATCTATTTTTTAATACACATAAATAATCGCGCGTATGAAAACACGTTTTATTACTTTTCTTTTATTGCTCGCAATGGGCGTTAGTGCATTTGCACAGTCCTCTTCTTACCAACCCACCGAAGAGAATCTGAAAGCACGTCAGGAATTTCAGGACAATAAGTTTGGTATTTTCCTTCATTGGGGATTGTATGCCATGCTCGCTACCGGTGAGTGGACTATGACAAACAATAATCTGAATTATAAGGAATATGCCAAACTGGCAGGCGGCTTCTATCCTTCCAAGTTTGATGCGGACAAATGGGTGGAGGTTATCAAGGCTTCGGGAGCGAAATATATCTGTTTCACTACCCGCCATCACGAGGGATTTTCCATGTTCGATACCAAATATTCGGATTATAATGTAGTGAAAGCGACTCCTTTCAAGCGCGACATCGTGAAGGAACTGGCAGCCGCTTGTGCGAAGCATGGAATCAAGCTTCATTTCTACTATTCACATCTCGACTGGATGCGCGAAGATTATCCCTGGGGACGTACAGGACGGGGAACGGGACGCCCGAATCCGAAAGGAGATTGGAAAAGCTATTATCAATTCATGAATAATCAATTGACGGAACTGTTGACAAACTACGGTCCGATAGGCGCTATTTGGTTTGATGGATGGTGGGATCAGGACAGGAACAAAAATTTCGATTGGGAGTTGCCTGAACAATACGCATTGATTCATAAACTCCAACCCGGATGCCTTGTCGGCAATAATCATCATCAGGTGCCTTTTGCGGGGGAAGATATTCAGATTTTCGAACGTGACCTGCCCGGTGAAAATTCAGCGGGACTTTCCGGACAAGATGTAAGCCATCTGCCGTTGGAGACTTGCGAAACGATGAATGGTATGTGGGGATATAAGATTACCGACCAGAACTATAAGTCTACGAAAACACTGATTCATTACTTGGTGAAGGCAGCCGGTAAGGATGCCAATCTTTTGATGAATATCGGCCCTCAGCCCGATGGGGAGCTTCCAGCGGTGGCAGTAGAACGTTTGGCGGAAATGGGAGAGTGGATGAAGCAGTATGGCGAAACTATCTACGGAACACGGAGCGGTGCGGTTGCTCCGCACGACTGGGGAGTGACGACGCAGAAAGGTAATAAACTTTATGTGCATATCCTCAATCTGGAAGATAAAGCGTTGTTCCTGCCTTTGACAGATAAGAAAGTGAAGAAAGCGGTGTTGTTCAAAGACCAGTCTCCGGTTCGCTTTACCAAAACGAAAGCAGGTGTTTTGCTGGAGTTTGCCGATGTGCCGAAAGATATTGACTATGTAGTAGAACTTACAATTGACTAATTTTTAGATAATTCTTCATAAAAGCAAGGGGAAACTATCCTGACATTGGTAGTTTCCCCTTACTTTTGGCAAGTAATTTGTTTATAGAGATAGAGAGTAATAATTAAAATGAAAAGTATATGATGTCTTATTGGGTATTATTTATTGGAATTGCCGTAGTAAGTTGGCTGGTACAGATGAATTTGCAGAACAAGTTCAAGAAGTACTCCAAGATTCCTACAGGGAATGGCATGACAGGACGCGATGTAGCTTTGAAAATGTTGCATGACAATGGAATTTATGATGTACAGGTTACACATACTCCGGGCAGATTGACCGACCACTACAACCCTACTAATAAAACAGTGAATTTGAGTGAAGGGGTCTATGAAAGTAATAGCATAATGGCGGCTGCCGTAGCAGCCCATGAATGTGGACACGCTGTGCAGCATGCACGTATGTATGCCCCGTTGAAAATGCGTAGTGCATTGGTTCCGGTTGTGAACTTTGCGTCTTCCATTATGACATGGGTTCTGTTGGGTGGTATCTTGATGGTAAACCGTTTTCCGGAATTGCTGTTGGCAGGTATTATCCTGTTTGCTATGACTACGCTGTTCAGCTTTATCACGCTGCCGGTGGAAATCAATGCAAGTAAGCGTGCACTCGTTTGGTTGAGCTCGTCCGGCATTACTAACTCGTATAATCATGCACAGGCAGAAGATGCTCTTCGTTCCGCTGCTTATACGTATGTAGTTGCTGCATTGGGCTCATTGGCTACATTGGTTTACTACATCATGATTTTCATGGGTAGAAGAGACTAAAAAAAAGGGAGTATGCGGGTTTTGCACGGCTCCCTCTATATAAAACAAAACGTCTCCATAGACTTGAAATGCTATGGAGACGTTTTGTTTTATATGCTGAATTTTATTCTTTATTTCTGTTCATTCGTAATAAGTATATTCTCTTTCTTCGTATAATACAGGTTTGTCATCAATAAACTTGATGCGCTTTTTCCAGTTGCCATGCTTGTCATTATAGAATTTATATACGAATTTTACAGGTGGCTCATTGTTTATCGCTTCCGTGCCGGAAATAACTTCTCCACGGGTACTGTATTGATAAGTATAACTCCGTTCGTTTCCGGGAGTACCTGTTTTTTCCTCAACGATTCTGCCTTTGGTATTCCATATGCGGGTTATCGGTTGAAACTCCGTCCCCTTGGCTTCCGCCGGGGCAACCAGTATTTGTTTCATAATCAGATTACCGTATGGGTCGTATTGGTTGCGGACATCGCTGTATTTTGAACCGTCTTTGCCGAAGCATAATTCTGCAATACAATTGCCTTCTCCGTCATAACGGAAAATTGTCTTGCGCAGCATTTCATTGTTGGCATCCATCAAGGATTTACTTTTCACTCTGCCGTCATCGTTGTACGTCAACAACGAAGTGCTTTCTATTTTGGCATTGGGTAGTTTTTCTATTTCCTTCTCTACGTTCCCATTAGCGTCATATACATATTCGGTAGTACCTTTCGGTATGCCTGTATCCGAGAAATGTGAAACCATTGTCTTTCGTCCGTCCTTATCAAATTTACAGATGAAGAAGTTCCCTTTCTTCTGTCCTCTGTTGATGATGTCGGGACCGTTGGGAAGCGCTATGTACGAAGTCTGGTGTACGGTTTTCACTTTTCCTTGGAGCAACAGTGCTTTCCAGTCCGTATCTTCCGTTCCGGCATATTCGATGGTACGCATGACGATATATTCCGGGTTGGCACCATTGTATTCTATACGTTTAATCCAGTTGCCGTACTGGTCATAGGACATATCCACTCTTTTGCTTTTAGGAGCTTTATATCGTGCAAACTTCCCTTCCGAGTAAGGCTTTAATGGTATTGTGTCTTTTTTTTGCAGTTTCCGGTTGCCGGGATTGCCATTCTTGTTCAGCGTACTTTCTTCAATGACTTCCGTGACCTGCCCTTCATCGTTGTAGAGGATATTCACCGCTTCACGGTATGTTCTTTCTTTGGATTCTCTTGAAGGAGAGTAGATTACTCCTGCATGGATTCTTTGTATGATTAGCCCGGCTTCGTTGCGTATAATAGTGTCTATTCCTACTACAGTCCGTTGGGCATTAAGTTTCTTCTTACCGTCCATCCTGCCTTGTGCGTCATAATGATATTGATATACATCGCTGACTCCGCCTTTTTTGATAGAGGCGATGACTTCCTCTATTACATTCCCGGCTTTATCGTAAACGAAGATTATCTTACTGTCGGCACTTCCGTCCGGCTTTAGTGAGTTCTCTGCTATCTTCCGTCCGTTACGGTCATATCTTACAAAATGAATCTGGTCGACAACGGCACCTGCTGCCCATGCGGTATCTTTTTGTATAGCCTGATGTACCGTAGTGCGGGTACTTTTGAAGGGCGGGGTATTCTGGATATTGTTTTGTGCCAGTATCGGCATTGCCAAAAGTGAAGCAGTAATAAAAAGAATTTTCGTCTTTTTTATCGGGCACATAGTAGTTGTATTCATCATATTTCCGGTCTTTAAAGTTTCCAAAAGTGTAATGCCGCTCTCTGTTTGGAAAGTTTTGCATAACTTGGGGTACAATATTGAGCATTTTTTTAGATATATGCAAGCGTTGCTCGGAAATTTGCAGTAAATTTGCGCAATTAAAATTATAAACAGTAATATTATGGCAGCAAAACCAAGTATTCCTAAAGGAACTCGTGACTTTTCGCCGGTAGAGATGGCGAAGCGTAATTATATATTCAATACGATTCGTGACGTATATCATTTGTATGGTTTCCAACAGATAGAGACTCCGTCGATGGAGATGCTTTCCACACTGATGGGAAAATACGGTGACGAAGGAGATAAGCTACTTTTTAAGATTCAGAACTCTGGAGATTATTTCTCCGGTATCACTGACGAAGAATTGTTGAGCCGTAATGCTGCGAAGCTGGCAAGCAAATTTTGTGAGAAAGGATTGCGTTATGACTTGACAGTGCCTTTTGCCCGCTATGTGGTGATGCACCGTGATGAAATCACTTTCCCGTTCAAGCGCTATCAGATTCAGCCCGTGTGGCGTGCCGACCGTCCGCAGAAAGGACGTTATCGCGAATTTTATCAATGCGACGCTGACGTGGTAGGCAGTGATTCATTGCTGAACGAAGTGGAATTGATGCAGATTGTTGACACGGTATTCAGCCGTTTCAATATCCGTGTATGTATTAAGATTAATAACCGTAAGATTCTTTCCGGCATTGCAGAGATTATCGGCGAATCGGATAAGATTGTCGACATCACCGTAGCGATAGACAAACTGGATAAAATCGGGCTGGATAATGTGAATGCCGAGTTGAGAGATAAGGGTATCAGTGATGAGGCTATCGCCAAGTTGCAGCCGATAATCCTTCTCAGCGGAACAAATGCAGAGAAGCTCGCGACATTGAAAGAAGTACTGTCATCCAGTGAAGTAGGGTTGAAGGGAGTGGAAGAAAGCGAATTTATTCTGAATACATTGGAAGCAATGGGATTGAAGAATGAAATCGAACTCGACCTGACGCTGGCTCGCGGACTGAACTATTATACAGGTGCTATTTTTGAAGTAAAAGCACTGGATGTACAAATCGGAAGTATCACAGGTGGCGGTCGTTATGACAACCTGACCGGTGTATTCGGTATGGCAGGAGTTTCGGGTGTCGGCATCTCTTTCGGTGCAGACCGTATTTTCGATGTATTGAATCAACTCGACCTTTATCCGAAAGAAGCCGTGAACGGAACGGAAATCCTGTTTATCAACTTCGGTGAAAAGGAAGCTGCTTTCTCTATGGGAATTTTGGCAAAAGTACGCGTTGCCGGTATCCGTGCGGAGATTTTCCCGGATGCTGCCAAGATGAAGAAGCAGATGAGCTATGCCAATGCGAAGAATATTCCGTTTGTAGCCATTGTCGGCGAAAACGAGATGAACGAAGGAAAGGTGATGTTGAAGAATATGGAGACAGGAGAACAGAATCTTGTTTCGGCAGAAGAGTTGATTGCTGCTGTGAAGAAATAAGCAGAGACAATAATGTCAGTTTGATAAAATATAATTCCTTGATTTATGGTGTAATAGCGATAAAAGTAGTAAATTAATACTGTTCAATTATAATATTTACAAACTTTTATCGCTATGTTTACTGAAAGTAAAATTACAGAAATATTCTGTTTGACAGATGATTTGTAGACAGTACTCCTCTGTATGTATGTCGCAATTAACGTCTTTTGATATATAAGATTTTCAAAGGTATTGTCGCTCGTGCTAAATGTTCGATGGGATGATTTTTTTCTATATCTCATATTCCCTTTTAATGTAATCTGTTGTTTTTAAATTGTTCAGCCAATGGATGCAACCAATAACCTTCTAAATGCTTCTTGTAGTTGTAGGAACTAAAAATACTCAAAAAAGCAAGTTAATTGGGGAACGTAAAACTGGACACCCTATTTATTTTATTATATTAGTTGTAGCATATTACTTTTTTGTGTAAAAAAAATGGAAGTCATTCTTGTAGTATTCAAAGAAAGAAGTAATGTTGGCTCACCCGACAAGCATAGGGGGATTAAGTATATAGTTCTGTAATAAAGTTCAGTTTTCCCCCTTCACATCCTTCACGGACTGTAACCATCTGTTTGATAGGCGTTTTTGGTGAACGAATAAAGAAAAGCCTTCTCTTCACACCCTTCATGCCCTTCACAATCCCCACAGTTTGCCACTTTCGCAGCCCGTAACCTTCACATCGGCATTGTCGATCTTAGTAAACGGGAGCAACCCGCCCCCCCTGTGGGCATGTTAAATCTAGAATTCATGTCTGCACGATAATGAATCTATTTTAACGTAAGTTCGATATAAGCTTATACTATTCCGATTCTCCTCCTTCAGGAAGGAGGAGTCCCCGTAGGGGAAGGTGGTAGGTAAATACATAAGTCTATTATCTACAGTAAGATAGGAAGAACCTCGTTTATCCTACCACCCCGTCCTTCGGACACCCCTCCTTCCCGAAGGAGGGGAAACCATGCGGACGAAATTATATCGAATTTACGTTATTTTATTCATTACCCATATTAAGAATCAGCCTTCTTATGACTGATAGACTACTGTCTTATCGTACACTTTAATTTATTAATGGCCGACTAGAGTTGTCTATCTAGTCGACTATAGTCGGCTAAGTAGACAACTCCAGTCGGCTATATGGACAACTCTAGTCGGCTGCTTAGATACAAGCTGTTCACCAGGGAAAACGCATTATAATCTTTCCTTTATCATTTACATATTTATCTTACGTCAATATTGTCTTGTCATCTTATTAATAGAACATTTATCTTTCCTTTATAATATTATTTGAGTACATTTACGTGATTATAAATCACAATTAAAATGAAGCAAGAAACTAAAAGAAAGATTGAAATCAGCCACCTACATGAATTTGCTGATTCATTAATATTGATAGATAACCGGATAGACCGTTGTAAAAAGCATCAGGCAAGTACCATTGTTCTTATTGCAATTTCTGCTGTTATATGTGGCGCTGATACTTGGAATTCAATAGAAGACTTTGGTAAAAGTAAAGAGTCTTTTTTTGCATCCAAGCTTTCCAATTTTAATGGCATCCCTTCCCATGATACATTTAACCGTTTTTTCTCGACACTAGATCCTTTAAAATTTGAAGAATCTTATAGACAATGGGTTCAAAGCATTCTCAAATGTTATTCGGGGCATATAGCTATTGATGGTAAAACTATACGAGGAGCCTATGAATCTGAGGAGGAAAAGCGTTACCGTAAACAAGGAGTACTTCCTCATTCGAATACGGGAAAGTACAAATTACATGTTATCAGTGCATTTGCAACAGAACTGGGAATCTCCCTTGGGCAGTTATGTACACAGGAAAAGGAAAATGAGATAGTTGTCATTCCTGAATTATTAGATATGTTGTGTATAAAAGATTGTATTATTACAATTGATGCTTTAGGATGTCAGCGTACAATTGCTGAGAAAGTCATAAAGGGAGAAGGTAACTACATTTTTATTGTGAAAGATAATCAGCCGAAATTAAAGGAAACGGTACTGTCGGTAACAGAAAGTATTGTATCAAAAGGTACAACAGTACGATTTGACAAATTTGAGACGTATGAAGAAGGACATGGCAGGAATGAGTCGAGAATCTGCTATTGCTGCAACGATCCTGGTTTCCTGGGAGCAGATATCAGAAAGAAGTGGAAAAATATACAGTCTTTCGGATATATTGAAAATACCAGAAGTACAAACAAAGGCACTACAGTGGAGAAAAGATGTTTCATATCTTCCTTGGAACCTGATGCGCAGAAGATACTTAAAAATAGTAGAGAACACTGGGAAATTGAGAATAATCTACATTGGCAGTTGGATGTCAATTTCCATGAAGACAATGCAAGAAGAAGAAATATATCAGCATTAAACTTCTCCGTACTGGCGAAAATCGCATTGACCACATTGAGAAACAACAAAAGAGAGATACCAATCAATAGGAAAAGACTAATAGCAGGCTGGGATAATGAATTCTTATGGGAACTTATTTTACATGATTTATAATGCGTTTTCCCTGAGCTGTTCAATTTCCTAAGATTGACAATGCCCATGCGAAGGTTACGGGCTGCGAAAGTGGCAAACTGTGGGGATTGTGAAGGGCATGAAGGGTGTGAAGAGAAGACCTTTCTTTATTCGTTCACCAAAAACACCTGTCAAACAGATGGTTACAGTCCGTGAAGGATGTGAAGGGGAAAAACTGAACTTTATTATAGAACTATATACTTAATCCCCTATGTTTGTCGGGTGAGCCGTAATGTTATAGGCTGAGAATAAATATATACTCCCATGTATTCCATGCCTTAAAAAAAGAATTATAGAATATGCCCTTCAGATTGGGAATATAGGGTAAAAGTATACTATATATGAGCGTATAAGTAGGTCGAAAGTGGTTTTAACATTTGAAGATTATACAATTTAGCCCCTAGAAAAACACAAAACCTCCCTCTGCGAAAGAAATATAGCTCTACTTTTGTGAAAAATCTATTAATAGTCAATCGAATTAAAGAATGAAATGAATACTAAAGATAAAATCAAAGCATATGATTTACTTCAACGTGTTGTGAATCATTTGACCATACAGAGCCTTACTGTGTACGACCTTGGATTACTGAATGGAAAAATGGGTATTGCCTTTTTTTTCTATCATTATGCCCGATACCAGAAGGAGCCTCTGTATGAGGTGTTAGCGGGGAACTTAATAGAAGAGATTTGTGACAACATTCATGATAATATGCCTGTCACCATAGATAAAGGACTTTGTGGCATTGCATGGGGAATATGCGCTTTGTTGGAACAAGATTTTTTGGATGGTGATGCTGACGAGGTACTAAATGATATTGATCATAAAATCATGGAACGAGACCCCATGCGAATGACTGACTTTTCATTTCGTACAGGTCTCGAGGGAATCCGAAGCTATGTACAAGCCAGAATCTTACTCGCCCAAAAAGAGCAAGCTGTATGTCCATTTGATAATATGTATGTATATGCATTGAATAAGAGTGCCCAAAAAGCAGGATTACCTTTAAGGTCTGTTTCCCCTTTAGATACGATTAACGTACCTGAATTGAGTGAAACTACTGATTTTTTGAAATTACCGTTAGGACTAGACGGTGGTTGCGCTGGACTTGCTTTAAAAACCTTATACAGATGAAGCATATTTACCTTTTTTACAGTGATAGTCGTGCCGGAGATTACGGTATTGGTACTTATATTCGTGAATTGACAGAATGTATCAAAGGAGAACAGGGGGGACTCTTGACTTTGGTGGAACTGCAATCCATGGAAAAAGAGTTCTCGATTGTAAAGTCGGAAGGAATGCGAACGATTAAAATTCCCTCTCCTCGTTTGGCTCCGTATTGGCAGTTACAGCCAAAGAAAATGGAGCAATACAATTTAGCAGTCAGCTGTTTGCTCAAGCCGCAAATAGATAAAGAGGAAGACAATGTGTTTCATTTGAACTATTTACAGCATGATTCATTAGTCCCATATTTGCGTGAATTATTTCCTTTATGTAAGATTGTCTTTACAATTCATTATATGGGATGGCTTACTTTAATAAAAGGTGATGAAACCTATTTCAAAAAGATTATTCAAAAAGAAGAGGTGAAACGAACGGATGCTACAGAGAAGTCTGTTTATGATGATTATAGTAGGATGAATGCCATGTGTCAGTCGGTGGATGGTGTAATCTGTTTGTCGTCTTATACCTTTGATATATTGCAAACGGGGTACGGAATTACTCAAGAAAAACTAACTTTAATTTCCAATGGTCTAAAGGATGAGGCTGTAATAGTGGGTGAAGAACAGAAGCGAGCAATAAAAAAAGAACTGTCTTTCAACGAAAATGAGAAAATAATTCTTTTTGTGGGTAGGTTGGATGAGGAAAAAGGGCTTCGACTACTTTTAAAAGCTTTTGAAAAAGTAGTAATTCATTTTCCTGACGCGCATTTGATAATTGCCGGAAGTGGCAATTATGATAGATTTTTAAAAGAGTGCACATCGTTTTATGGAAAGGTGACTTTTACAGGAAAGGTGGAAAAAGATTTTCTATATAAATTGTACCAAATAGCAGAGGTGGGAGTTCACCCTTCACTCAATGAACAGTGCAGTTATGTAGCTATTGAGATGATGATGCACGGAATACCTTTAGTCGGTATTGATTCGGCGGGAATTGGAGAAATGATAGAATCAGGATATAATGGCTATAAAGTATGTACTGAACAAGGTGCTTTATCAGCCATTTCCAAACAAAACTTGCAGATAGAGCAACTAGGAAAGCGTATATCGGAAATTTTAAAAAATGATGAATTGCGACAAAGGCTGAGTGAGAATAGTCGGATAGTTTATCGTAGTCGCTATAAAGATACTCAAATGAAAAACAAGATATTGGAAGTCTATTTTAGGTAAAAGAGTTCTGGTTCTAAAATAATTATTAATCTTTAAAATGTAACATTATGGAAGAAAAGAAAAAACTTAAAAAATTAGTCCTCAAAAAGGAAGAAATTGTAAATCTGAATGATTATCAGATGAGGCAAATACAAGGTGGATCTACGTACTTGTGCATTGCTAAGTCTATTATTGAGACTGTAGCTGCATCTATCTCAATTGTTGAATCAATATATCAATCAGGTAAAGAAACAAGTGTATGGACTTGTCCTGAATCTCAACAAGAAGATTGTATGAGCGATATTTCAAAATATGTTATGACTGGTGGCTGTTTGATTCCAGAGGTTGATATCCCTAGTTGGTATGTGTAAGTAAATTGTGATGTTTTCCCTTGTCAATACTAAAAGTAAATGAATACATTTTATATAAAATCTTTCGATTTCTGTTATAAACGATTAAGAGTTGCAGATGCTCAAAATAGTCAGGGATTAGTATGTGGAGAAGTTGGAGTTTTGCTTTGTTTGCATTCTTTATTTAAGATAACAAAAGAAGATAAGTATCTAGATGAAATGTATGAAACACTGAATTTATTAATTGAGAAATTTGATAATGATTTTAGTCTTGGCTATGGAATTTCCGCCTTAACGTGGATGCTTGAATTAACAGAACAGAAAGCACTGTTAGGAGACCAGATTGACGAACTGGATGAAATACTGGAACGCGAGTTCTTTCTTTTGATAGATAAGAATAATCTCGATTTCTATAATGGAGCTTTAGGTCTTTTATTTTACTTCAGCCAGAAGGTTGCATATGAAAGATTGGATATACTAATCTCCTATTTTGAGAACAGAGTCAATCTGAATATTGAAATGGGAGATTTGTATTCCTCTTTTAGGGAAAAGGATGGTTCTGTTTCAACTGTAATCAATATGGGTACTCCCCATGGGATTACTGGGATATTATTGATGTTTCTTGTCCTTAAGGAGAAAGGATATACAAACTTAGATCATGCAATTCGAAAACTAAGTAATTTTTTATTGGGATATTGTTCTGCTTCTAATCTAAGACCTTTCTTTCCGTCCATTATCAGACGGAATGGTCAATATACATTTGGAAGAATAGCTTGGTGCTACGGTGACTTAATGGGAGCCTATGCCATTTTAAAAACGGGGATTTTGCTTAATGAGGATCAGTATATACAGATAGGGTATAAAATGTTGAGGTCTGTAAGTAATAGTACGGATTATTTAAAATCTGATTTATGCTTATGCCACGGACATGCTTCTTTTGCCCATATTTATCAAAATGCTTTTCACTTGACAGGTAAAGAAGAATTCTTGCAATTAGCAATAAATTGGCAAGATAGAACTAAAAAATTATTTGAAATAAAATTTACAGAATATCTTCAAAAACAGTCTTTGGATAAAATATTTGAAAACCCATCTCTGTTCGTTGGCTTTTCCGGTGTTTTTATGTCTTTATTGACTTGGGAAACTGGTGAGTGCGAATGGACAAAATGTTTGTTAATATAATAATCAAAATCATCTTATGAAAGTAGTGGCTATATGTAATTCGCAATTAAGGGATGTAATGCCTAATACTCAATTTTATAATTTTGTATTAGATGGCGAGTCAATTCCCATCTCATTATTAGATGCTCCTGATTTAGATTATACGGAGCTATTGTCTCCAAACTCTGTTGTTCTTGAAGTTAGCGCATTCTCATGTAATTTTCGAGATAGGACATTATTACATCTTTTCTACGAAAATTGTAAGACATTAAGTGGGAAGCAAAAATATTTTTATTCTCCCATCGGTTCAGAGTTTGCCGGAACGGTCTTAGAAATAGGGTCTGCTGTTACTTCGTTAAGAAAAGGCGATAGAGTGATGGCAAATACCTCTTACCCATTCAGAACAAACGGTTCAATGGGAGGAGTACCTACGAATTTTGCTTCTCAAGGGATTTTATTATTGGAAGAAGACCAATTAATAAAGGTACCAGATTATATGTCCGATGAAGTAGCTGCCGCTTTTTCAGTATCTGCACAAACGGCATATAGTATGGTTAGAAGAGCTGATTTGAAAAAAGGGGATAATGTATTAGTTACAGCCGCTACGTCTAATACTTCTTTATCTGTTATTGAACGATTGAAAAATAGAGGAGTGAACATATTTGGTTTATCTTCAAAGGCTGAAAAATATGAAAAGGTCTTATGTGATATGGGAGTCAAGAAAGTGATGTCATTGTCGGATTTGGTAGAAGAAGGAGATCTAAATACTTTCTTCATAAAAATGAAATTTGATGCCGTTTTTGACCCTTTTTTTGATTTATATTTTGAAAAGCTTATGCCTTTCATGAATTTTGGTGGACGATATGTCTTTTGTGGTTTCTATAATCAGCACCCTTCTTTTGGCTTTGAAGAGCATGCAAGAAGTCTATATCCTCTCATTACAAAGTGTATCACCTCGAACATCTCATTAATAGGAAATTGTTTGGGGCGAAAGGAAGACCTCATAGAAGCCATTTTTGACTATTCAAATAAATATTATGTTCCTCCGATAGACTCTGTTCACACGGAAGATGCTATCTTGGATTTTTTAGTAAAGTCATTTGTAAGTGAGCGTTTTGGTAAAGTAGTCTATAAATATAAAAACTAATAATCATGAGAAAACTAACACTTTTAATTATTACCTTATTGAGTAGCTTGTTTAGCCAAGTACAAGTAATGGAAACACCGACAAAACTGGAAGATGCTTTGCTGTGGGAGATTACCGGAAATGGATTGCAAAAATCATCCTATCTATTAGGTACAATGCATACTGTTGAATTCAATTTTATGTTTGATAGTATTCCAGGAATGCGGAGAGTTCTTTCTGCTGTAGAGCAAGTCGCTACAGAAATAGACATGGGGGCTCTCGATTCGATTCGAAGAAAGGCACCAACCATTTCTAACGATTATTTTCTTATGCCTTCGGATACCACTTATTCGATGTTGTACAATACTAAGGACCTTGCTTTTGTAGATTCTGTTTTGTCATCAGGAAATCCTCGTTATGCTGAACGTGTTCCTGCATTTTGGCAGAATATCTATATTAGATACAACATATATAATAGGATAAAAAAAGAAAGTAGCATGGATTTTTATTTATTACGGCTTGCACACCACAGTTCGAAAAAAATATTTTTTCTTGAAACTATAGAGGAGATTGCAAATAAGAATGAAAAGGTCAATATATCCAAGTATAAAGTTGCATTGAAAGAGCAAGCTTCGAGTCTACTTTTTATTTTGAAGAATGCTGATATGATTAATAATGCTTACAAACACTTGGACTCTCTATATCGTGCCCGACAATTAAGTTGCTTGAGTTTTGAAAACCAGATGAAAGAGTTTATGGAATCAAACGGGCAGGTAATAAAAGCCGATTCAGAAGAATGTAATTTCCAGAATGAATATAAATCAAAATTAATAAAAGAGCGCAATGATGCTTGGATGCTTAAAATTCCCATATTAATAAACCAAGGTTCCACTCTAATCGCTGTAGGTGCTATGCATCTTTCAGGAAATGCAGGACTTATTATCCAGTTGAGAAAAATGGGATATAACGTAAAACCGGTGGAATAAAAAAGAATAGTATGTTTCAACCTTTTGAGAAATTTGTTTATCGCTTGCCGACTTTTTCTATTAATCAACTGATGAAAATTCTTAATGCGGAAGAAGAACTTTCGAAGTGGTTTATGGATGAGCGAATTGGAGAAACTATTTACGTGGGTTCGCCCGATTTGTATAAAGAACTACAGAAATTGATTAACGGTGAAATTAAAGAAGAGGATAAAAAATGTAAGATTGAAATCTCTCTTGTGAAGTATATAAGTCGAATGTCCACTCGTTGCACTCCATTCGGACTATTTGCCACTTGTTCGGTTGGTAAAATTGATGAAACTACTCAATTCGATATTACCAACGAATTTGGCAGATGCACACGGCTTGATATGTATTACTTGTGTGCGTTGGTGCAATTTCTTGGATATTTGCCGGATATAAGGAGAGAAGTATGCTATTATTCAAATAATACGCTTTATAAAGTAGGCAAGTGTATACGTTATATTGAATATAAGTATTTAAACAAAAGGCGTATGCATACAATTTCGTCTGTCGAGCGTTCTAAATATTTAGATGCAATATTGAAGAAGGCAGCATCCGGAATCAGGATAAAAGAAATAGAGAGATATTTAAACGAGCAGGAAATAGAAGAACAGGAAGCTCAACTCTTTATAGAAAGTCTTATCCAATCTCAACTGTTGGTAAGTGAATTAGACGTAAACATTGCAGGAGAATCCTATCTGAATAAACTTATTACGATTTTAGGTAAAATAAATTTAGAAGATAATACTCACCGATTATTGGACTCTTTGTGTAGCATCAATGATTTATTGAAGAAGATAGATATAGGGATGACTCATCCATTGGTCAATTATCACAAGATTGTAGATATCATTAGTGGGATTCCGGTTCCATATACGGAAAATTATCTTTTTCAAGTAGATGCAACGCGAAAAAGTACAGTTGCTACTTTAGGAGAACCAGTAATCGCAGAACTACAATCAGTACTCTCATTTTTCAGTAAAATGGGAGAAATGAAATACTCATCGTCACTAGACAAATTTAGGACTGTTTTTTACGAGCGATATGAAGAACGTGAAGTTCCTTTAGCAATAGCATTGGACTCTGAATTGGGAATTGGGTATCCGGCAGGGCATGGAATAGGGGATATTTCTCCTATTGTTGATAATTTGCTACTGCCCGCACAAAAGCAACGGATTGTTAAAACTACGGCAAATGTGCCGACATTAATGTTGCAAAGATTGTTGAAAGCCGTAGAGGAAGGAGTGGGTGAAATCATATTCCAACCAGAAGAATTTAAATCGGTACCTGAGAATTGGAACGGATTTCCTGAAACTTTGTATGCGATGTTTCAAGTAATGGAAGGGGAAAATGGAAATCCTCTTTTGTATGTAAAGAGTATTGGAGGTAGTTCTGCTGCTAATCTGTTATCGCGTTTTGCTCATTTAGACCCTCAAATGGAGGAATTGGTAAGAAGTATATCTGAAAAAGAAAGCGAACTTGTGACAGATGGCATATTGGCTGAAATAGTTCATTTACCTGGTTCAAGAGTTGGAAATATACTGTCCCGACCGCATATTCGGGAGCATGAGATTGTTTATCTCACCAGTTCGGACCTGCCTGAAGCAAATAAAATCTACATCGATGATTTGATGCTTTCATGCAGAGGAGGAAGACTGATGCTTCGTTCTAAAAAGATGAATAAAAAGATATTTCCCCAACTGACGAGTGCTCATAATTATTACAATGACACATTGCCTGTCTATCGTTTTCTGTGTGATATGCAACATCAAGGAAAGCGGACTTCTTTCGGACTTGGCTGGGGTGAACTGGCAGACCTTTTAGATTATAAACCTAGAATCAGGTATGGTAACTCTATTTTGTCTCTCGCTTCGTGGAGGGTCAGGCAGGACGAAGTTTCCGCTTTTTCTCGGTTGGCAGATGCAGATTTGGTTAATGGTGTTACAGCGTGGCGTATGAAAAGAAACATTCCATTAACAGCTTTATTGGCAGAAGGTGATAATGAGCTATTCATTGATTTTCGTAGTATTTACAGCATCCGTGCTTTTTTGTCAACGGTTAAAAGACGTTCGGTATTTCAGCTGTTGGAATTTATTTTCGCTCAAGATGAATTAGTCGTTAAAGGGACGGATGGAAAGTATTTGAATGAATGTATTGTTGCGTTTTATAAGGAACAAAAATGATGAAAAGGGTTCAAAGGTCTTTTATACCGGGAAGTGAATGGATATACATTAAAGTATATACCGGTAGTAATACGGCAGATAAAATTTTAGTCAATGAGTTGACCAAGATAATTTCAGTCTTGGAAAGAGAAAAATATGTGGATAAATGGTTCTTTATTCGATACTCTGATCCCGATTTTCATTTACGTATCAGAATCAGGGTAAAAGATTGTAATTTTATTGGAGAAGTACTCCGACTGTTCTATAAATATTTCAATAAATTGCTGGACAATGATAGGGTATGGAAAATCCAACTGGATACTTATAACCGGGAATTAGAAAGATATAAAGAATATTTGATGGAACTGACAGAAACCCTGTTTTATATAGACAGCGTTCATACATTGAAATTATTGAGAGTATTGGAAGATATGCCTTTGTCTGCCAGATGGCTGATAGCCGCGAAGATGATTGATTGTTTACTTATTGACTTTGATTATAATCTGCAACAGAGAAAAGAATTACTTGAATCAATGGACAAGTCCTATAAAATGGAATTCGGGTTTAATGAGTTTAATTCCAAACAATTTAATGTGCTGTATCGGGAGCACTCTTACGAACTGGAAGAGGTGCTTTGGGATAAAAAAACAGATGAAGGATATAAAGCTTTGTATAGTATATTGAAACTCCGTTCAAATGCTCTTAAAACTGTTGCACGGCAGCTTATAGCAGCGAATGATGGCAAGGAGACACAGCTACCGCTAAGCAGCTATCTACACATGATGTTGATTCGATTGTTTCGCTCAAAAAATAGATTGCATGAATTGATAGTATATAATTTTATGAGTAGATTCTATTCGAGTTGGATAGCCCGCATAAAATATTTGTCCCATGCCAGTAATTAAATCTTTCCCCCACTACCAGCAACTTGACTCAATGGACTGTGGCCCTTCTTGTCTGCGTATGATTGCCAAATATTACGGTCGCACCTACTCACTTCAAACTTTGCGTGAAAGAAGCTTCATTACCCGTCAGGGAGTTTCTATGTTGGGCATAAGTGATGCAGCCGAAAGCATTGGCATGCGTACGCAAGGAGTACGTGTTAGCTTACAACAACTGATTGAGGATGTCCCACTACCTTGTATCCTTCATTGGAATCGAAACCATTTTGTCGTGCTGTATGATATTCGGAAGAAAAAGAAACTTTTTCCCAAAGTGATGGAAGAATATACTTTCTGTATTTCCGACCCTGCCCAAGGCAAGTATCCTATTGATAAAATAGGCTTTGAGAAATGTTGGATCAGCACCAAGGATGAAGGAAAGGAAGCCGGGTTCGCTCTGTTGCTGACTCCCACACCCGAATTTCACGAATGCATAGACGACCGGGAACAACAAAAGAAAAACCTCTCTTTCTATCTACGATACCTGTTCCCATACAAGTCGCAATTATTCCAGCTTATGATTGGAATGTTATTGGGAAGTGTTTTTTCACTCATCCTTCCATTCCTGACACAAGCCATGGTTGATCAAGGCATTGGCAATAATAACTTGAATTTTATCACGCTGATACTGGTATCGCAGCTAGTATTATCAATCACTCAGACGGGAGTCAGTTTCATTCAAAGTTGGATCAGCCTGCACATGAATACCCGGATAAGTATTACCTTGATTTCTGACTTTATCGCCAAACTGATGAGATTACCTATCCGCTTTTTCGATGCAAAAAACATAGGTGATATCCTGCAACGGATTGGCGACCACGGGCGTATTCAATCATTCATGACCGGAACAACACTATCCACTCTCTTTTCCTTTTTCAACTTCTTTATCTTCGCCGGTATCATGGCTTATTATAATTTGGGCATATTAGTTGTTTTTCTGGTGGGGAATACCCTGTATGTACTGTGGATTCTGTCTTTCTTGCGTTACCGCCGCAAATTGGATAATGCCCGTTTTGCCCAGGCTTCGGCTAACCAAAGCAACATGGTGCAACTTATTACTGGCATGCAGGAAATCAAGTTGAACAACTGTGAGAAACAGCAGCGTTGGAAATGGGAATCAATACAAGTTAAACTGTTTAAGATAAGTATCAAAGGCACTGCATTGGGACAGATTCAGCAGGTAGGCTCTATATTTTTCAGCCAGACAACATCGCTTCTCATCTCCTTCTTATCGGCTAAGGCGGTAGTGGACGGAGAGATAACCTTGGGTATGATGATGTCTGTCAGTTACATCATCGGGCAATTATCCGGTCCTATCGGTCAGGTGATAAGTTTCAGCCAATCATTGCAGGATGCGAAAATTAGTCTTGAACGGCTCAATGAGATTAATAACAAAGAGGAAGAAATCGTATCGGATAATGATAAAATAAATGTGCTGCCGGATAATAGGGATATTACGATGGAGAATGTATGTTTCAGTTATGACGGCGCGAAAAGGGATTATGTGCTGGAGAATCTGAATCTTACCATTCCACACAACAAAGTGACTGCCATCGTAGGTGCCAGTGGTAGTGGCAAAACGACTGTTATCAAGCTTCTATTAGGATTCTATGCTCCGGTAAAGGGAGACATCAAAGTGGGCAATTATTCGCTTAAAGACATTAACCCTCATCTGTGGAGACAAAATACCGGAGCCGTGATGCAGGAAGGTTTTCTTTTCTCAGACTCTATCGCAAAAAACATAACTATCAGTGAGGAATCGGTAGATACAAAGAAATTATCCAATGCCGTGGAGATGGCTAATATCAAAGAATTCATAGAATCGCTTCCGCAGAAATATAACAGCAAGATTGGCATGGAAGGAAATGGTGTAAGCCAGGGGCAAAAGCAACGGCTGTTAATAGCCCGCGCTATTTATAAGAACCCGGTTTTTCTTTTCTTTGATGAGGCTACCAACGCTTTGGACGCTAATAATGAAAAGATTATTTTGGATAATCTGACACGTTTTTATAAGGGTAAGACTGTGGTGGTGGTAGCGCATCGTCTCAGCACAGTGCAGAATGCGGATAATATCGTGGTGATGGAAGCCGGAAAGGTGATTGAATCGGGCACCCATAAGGAACTGACGGCAAAGAAAGGTGCTTACTACACATTGGTGAAGAATCAATTGGAATTGGGGGTATAGCGTATGGAAGATAAGAAACAGGAGATAGAGTTAAGAAGCGAAGAATTCAATGAAGTGTTGAGTACCGTTCCCGCATGGATTATACGTTGGGGGATAACGATGATAGGTTGTATCGTTCTTATATTGCTTATCGGCAGCGCTGTATTCAAATATCCGGATATCATCAGTTCTACAGTAAGCTTGACCGGAACCACGCCTGTGTCCGCAATAGTGGCTAGGACTTCGGGGAAGTTGCAGGAATTGTATGTTGAAAACAATCAGCAAGTGCAGGCAAATACTTTGCTTGCAGTGATAGAGAATCCTGCCCGGACGAATGATGTAATCCGGTTGAAAGAGCTGGTGCAACAAGCTGAGAGTAATCTGGATACTATCGCTTTGGTTCCTTCCCAACAGCTTCAGCTTGGTAGCTTACAGTCTCTTTATTCGTCTTTTTATCTTTCTATGTCCGAATACAAGCAGTTTAAAGAGTTGGCATATCATTTAAAAAAGATAGACTTGGTAAAAGCTCGGATTGTGCAGAATGAAGCTTATTATACAAATATGTTGAAACAGAAAGAATTGTCGGTAGCTCAGACTAAAATCGCTCACCAACAATATGCCCGGGATTCTCTCTTGGGTGTCAAGGGGCTTATTTCTAAAGAAGCCGTCGAAGAGGCCTACAGCCGATACCTGCAATCTTTCCTCTCGGCAGAAAACATGGACCGCTCTTTGGAGAACCTGCAGATTCAATTGGCACAGATGAATGAATCTTTGTATGATACGGAATATCAATATCTGGATCAAAGAAATACGCTGGAAACGCAGTTGCGTTCGCTTATCAACCAATTAAGGGCTGAGATAGATGCCTGGGAGATAAACTATGCGCTGATAACTCCGGTAGACGGTGAGATTACCTTGACGCAGTATTGGACAAACAATCAGAATGTAACGGCAGGCAATATCGTTTTTAATATTGTTCCTGCCAATCAGGGGGAGATTATCGGAAAGGCGCTGTTACCGACGGAAAGGTCTGGCAAGGTAAAAAAGGGTCAGAAGGTGAATATACGGTTTAATAATTATCCGGATAAAGAATTTGGAATTGTGAAAGGAACGGTAAAAAACATCTCTTTGATACCGGTAGCGGATGGACAGAATATCAAGAGCTATATGGTAGATATCCAACTACCGAATGGCTTACGAACCAGCTATAACAAAGAATTGCCGTTCTTGCCGGAAATGGAGGGACAGGCGGATATTATTACCGAAGATATTACTTTATTAGAACGTTTTTTGTTACCATTGAAAAAAGTGATAACAGAGAGTCTTTAAATGTAGAAAATGCAAGAAATGTAATGAATCACTATCAAATCGCAATAAATTGCTATTTGAAGTGAATACTAAATATATAGAGAGAAGGAATTATTGAGTAAGTAGAGTTTCTAACTAATGATTTGATAATATGAGTAGTATTATGATTTCTGTAATACTTCCTGTGTATAATGAAGAGGTCTATATACAAGAAGCGATAGACAGTATTTTAAACCAGACCTTTACGGATTGGGAGTTGATTATTGTAGATGACGCATCTAATGATGATACTTCTAAAAAGGTTCTTGCATATACAGATTCTAGAATTATCTATAAATACAATAAACATAACTTAGGTAACTATCCTGCACGCAATATTGGAATGCAACTGGCTAGAGGTAAGTATATAGCAGTTATGGATGCAGATGATGTAGCATATCCTGAAAGATTACAAAAAGAATATGAATATTTGGAAGAACATTCGGATGTATTAGTCATAGGATGTAATTGTACAATCAATGGACTAAATATAAAGTATAAACGGCCTGTAAATTATGAGGATATATTAGTCGCATTATTGAATAATAACTGTTTTATCCATTCTTCGTTACTGATTCGCAGAGATGTTTTTCTAAAGTTGAAAGGATATGACTCTAGTTTTGTCTATGCTGCCGATTATGATTTAATTTGTCGTGTGGCATTATTGGGGAAAATAGAAAATTTACCGGAAGTGTTGATGATGTATCGTTGGCATGAAAAACAAATTTCACAGAAATATACACATCAACAACAAATGTATGCAGACGAAATACGTCGTAAATATCAACTTTGTTTTATTCGGAAATATACCACGCGTAAAATACTGGCTGTAGACCATTATATAGTTGCACATCCTAGAATGGGAGAATTGATTTGCTTGTATCTATTCTCTATATATACGGGACATTCCATTTACGAAAAGCGTGCTGATACATTATTGGATATGATTTTTAACTGGGTGGAAGGGTTAGATTTTTATAAGTATGGAGACACTTTGTGTTGTTTTTGTTGTGGAATTCTTTATTTATTGCGTAACAATATGGTTGAAGGTAATGAGGATGATATTTTGGAAGATATAGATTTACGCTTGGCTACGTTCTGTTCCAAATCAGAACTCAGTCATTTGAATGAACAAAAGATTAGTGGTTGGATTCACTATTTACGTTTACGGGTTCAATCAGAAGTGGGCGATGAAAATATTCGAAGGTCCAATATAAATACTTTAGCTCAACTACTTAGTAGCATTGCACCGCGTATTGCCTTTTCCCGAAGCAACTGACTACTAACTTAGAAAAAACGTTGATAATCAGCCTGCTTTATTTGGAAGATTTTATCGAACTGGTATTAAATAAGGATATAATAAAAGGTGTCGTTGACTGTAGAATCAGCGACACCTTTATTCTTTTCAGGGATTACAAATGACGTTCCGGATATAACTCATTCCACCATTCGGGACGGTCTTGTAGCCAGCGTGCAAACCATGCCATGATAGAATTGTGCCATTTGATACGCTTGTCGTAATCTGAAATGAAATGGTTTTCGCCATCCACTGTGATAAACTCTACGGTCTTGCCTAATATCTTCAGCGCATTGAAAAGCTGGATACTTTCTCCGATGGGTACATTCGTATCCACTGTGCCATGCAGCAATAATAACGGAGTGTTAATCTTGTCGGCATTGAACAGGGAGCCTTGTTTGGTAAACAGTTCCGGGTTATTCCAGGGATAACTGTCGGCAGCCGCAATAGCATTGTATGAATATCCCCAATAACCTTCTCCCCAATAGCTCGTCACGTCACTGATACCAGCATGGGATACGGCAGCAGCGAAAATATCGGTCTGAGTTTGCAGATATTGAGTCATAAATCCACCGTACGAAGCACCGAGGCATCCGATTTTTTTCGCATCCACAAAAGAATGTTCCTTGCAGAACTGTTTCGTTCCTTCGATAATATCATCCGCAGTACGCTTTCCCCAAGCATTGACATGGCGTGCGGAAAACTCCTGTCCGAAGCCGATAGTACCGCTGGGCTGGATGACATATACTACATAATCACGTGATGCGAACAGTTGGGCACAGTACGGGTTTCCGATGCCGCGTGTCGTAGGAGTGGTGCCACCGTAGTAGTAAACGATTAGCGGATACTTCTTGTTGGGGTCGAAGTCAGGGGGAAGACACATCTTTCCGGTGATAACCGTTCCGTCCGAAGCCGTGAAGTTCCAAGGTTCGGTTTTGCCTAATTCAATTTTATCCAGAATCGGTTTCATCGGGTCGGCAAGCAAGCGGGAAGTCTTTTTCTTCATATCGTAGAGATAGGCAACTCCCGAATTGGTATCCGACTGGCCGATATAGGCAGCGATAGACGGATTGTATTCCGACAGGGTGAAAGTGCTGACAACATCTACTTCGAGGTTCAACTTTTCGAAATTACTGTTTTTCGGAGAATAACGGTAGATATTCTTGCAGTCGCCGTCATCCGTGTTGAAGTAAATGCAACCGTCTCCGCGATTCCATTGCAATGGGCTGACGGTAGGATTGAAGTCTTTGGTTATCGGTTGAATCTTGCGTGTAGCCAAATCCATGATAAAGGCTTGTGTGTCGAAATCGTTGGCAATGGGTTGATTGCCGCAGTTCTTGCCAATACCGCCGAACGCTTCGGGGCTTGCAGTCAGTAACAACTGTTTTCCGTCCGGTGAATAGCTGGCGCCACCCAGGAATCTTTCGTTATGGAAAAGAGTATCTACCTTCAAAGTCTCCAAGTCTACCAAATAGAGAGAAGACAAAGAGAAAGGACGTTGGGTGATATTTTCTTTGGAAGTGCTGTATACCATATACTTTCCGTCGGGAGAAATATCCTGCAAGTAGGTGCTGTGATTGCCGTAAGTCAGCCGTTCGGAAACTCCGTTGGCAATGTCATACTTAGCCAGGAAACTGCGTCCCCGGGTATTGGGAATCCGGTCTGCCGGACTTACAATGCGGCGGAGAGCACCTGTCTCATTTTTCCCTTCTTCTCTGGGGTAATAAATAAGGAAATCTTCATTGGGCGACCAGGTGAAACTTTGTTCGGGAATTCCTTTTAAAATAACCTCTTCGCGAAGAGTGGCAGGGTCGAGTGCGATTACGTCGTTTCCGCTTAGGGCAGTGACGGTATAATACAGCTTGTCACTTTTCGGCATCCATCGCATACCATCCCTTACATTATCCAAAAGAACTTTTCCGGTTTTCAAGTCGCTGAGTTCGCAATAAGTGCGCGAACGTTTGGCGGAATGATTATTCCAGTAGCGGGTTAATAAATACTTTCCGCTGGGAGAGATGGCGACAGAAATCGTCCGGTTACCATATACGGTATTGTCAAGCGAGAAACGTTGCTTGGCGTCGGGAGCAAGCGTGCAGGCAATCTCTTTGAATTTCCCGTCTTTAATCAGTTCACATTTCAAGGTAGGGGCAACTTTGTCTTCCGAAGCGGAAAGTAGTTTGAAAGTAATCTCATAATCACGTTCAGGCTCCATGCTGATAGCTATTTCACGGGAAGAGGCAGAAGTGATACTGTCTTCGGCAGCATCTTTTGTCTGCTTGGAAACTCCGTCGATAAAGACTTCCCAGCGGACGGGAGAAGTGACCTTCAGCTTCCCTTTGAGGAAGCGTTCTGCACGTATTTGCGTTTTCAGCAGGTAGAGTTTATTGTTTTTCTCCGCTTTTTCCAGACTCAGATAACCTGCCGTATCAACAGTCAATGACTGCATTGGCGCATCCGGCAAATCCAGTACTACTGGAGTCTTGAGCAACATTTTCACGGAGTGTTTTTCTCCTTTCGGGTTAATGCTGTCGTTCATAACGGGAGTACGTACTTCGATAGCATTTCTTACTTTGTAGCTCGTCAGTCTCTCTTGTGCCCGGGCCTGAAAAGCAGTCCCGGTTGCCAGTAAAATGGCAAAGGCCATTCCTTTCTTTTTCATGTGTTGTAAGTTAATAAAGGGATTAATAATATAGTAAGACAAATGTAAGGAATATGTTCTTAGCATACAACTAAATAACTTCCTTTTTTAATATTCAATTTGTTCAAGTATCCCATTGAGGTAGGCAATGGCTACTCCGTAATTCGTCATAGGGATATGTTGCTTACGTGCACGGTCGATGCGGCTGAGCACATACTTGCGGTTGAACATACATGCTCCGCAATGAATGACTAAAGAATAAGGAGTCAAATCCTGTGGGAAATCCGTTCCGCCTACAATATCAATCTGCAGTTTCTCTCCGATTCTTTTTCGTAACAGGCGTGGGAGTTTCACTCTTCCGATGTCTTCGGAAAGGGGAGCATGTGTACAGGCTTCCGCTATCAGTACGCGCGACGATTCCGTCAGGTTTTCAATAGCGACAGCACTTTCCACATAATAATGAATATCCCCTTTATATCCCGCAAAGAGAACAGAGAAAGAAGTCAGTTTACTTTCTTCCGGTTTCTGCTCGTAGACGGTTTTAAAGATTTGTGAATCGGTGATGATTAACTTCGGCGGACGGGCAAGAGCCTGTAAGGTTTCCGGAAGTTTATCGGTAGTACAAGTCATCACGAGACATTTCTTATCCAGCAGTTCACGGATAGTCTGTACCTGCGGCAGAATGAGCCTGCCTTTAGGAGCCTGAATATCCTGTGGCATGACTAGTAACACGAGGTCATTCTCAGCGACAAGTTCTCCGGTGATACTCTGCAGACCGAAGTCTGAAGGAAGTTTTTCAAGAATCGCCTGCCGGATTTCTTCAATCCCTATTCCTTTTTTTGCGCTGACAAGTAACGGACGCTGGTTATATTGCCGCTCGATATGTGCAGCCGATGCATCAGAGTTTTCGCGTATATCAATTTTGTTCAGTATCAGGATGACAGGGATATTCTTCTCTTTTAGTAGCTTCAACATTTCATCTTCCGGTGACTTCAACTTTTCGTTTTTGCAAGAAGTTGAATCATCTTCACAAAGCAGTAGTGCAATGTCTGTTTTTTCAATCGCTTTCAATGTCCGGGCGATACGCATTTCGCCAAGTTCCCCCTCGTCGTCGAATCCCGGAGTATCGGTAAAAAGACAAGCACCGATGCCATGAATTTCCATTGCCTTGGAAACAAGGTCGGTTGTTGTTCCGGGCGTATCCGAGACGATGGCGGTATCCTGTCCTGTCAGCGCATTTACAAGAGAAGACTTGCCGCTGTTTCGTTTGCCGAAAAGGGCTATGTGAAGTCTGTTGGCGTTGGGAGTATCTGTCAAACTCATGTTTATTAGTGATTAGTTTGTTAGTGATTAGTGATTAACGGGCTGCGCATTAATCACTAAAATCTAAAGTCTCTTTTGCCTTCGGCGATGGCTTTGAGGTTTCGGATGGCTATTTCTCTGATTTTGGGGTTGGGGATTCGTTCCGTTTCATTTAGGATGAGCCTTACCCCTTTTTGGCGAGTATCTTCCGAAGCATAATCTTCCAGGTATTCTTTCAAAGTCATTAATGCGTTCGGTGCGCAGCAATTTGCTATCTGACCGGATTTCACGAGCGCCATAAAGCGATCGCCCGTCCGTCCTTCCCGATAACATGCCGTACAGAAACTGGGGATGTAGCCAAGTTCGAGTAACCAGTTTACTACCTCGTCCAATGTCCTCGTATCATTTACATCAAATTGGGCGGAGTTATTGTCGGGCAGTTCTTTTTCAGCATATCCGCCTACACTGGTACGCGAACCGCCGCTGATTTGTGAAATCCCCAGTTCGAGCACCTTTTTCCGGGATTCCTGCGACTCGCGTGTGGAGATAATCATTCCCGTATAGGGAACCGCAATGCGGATAACTGCTACAATCTTGCTGAATATCTCATCGGAAATGGCGTTCGGGAAATCTCCCGCGTCAATATCATCCGCCGAGCAAATACGCGGCACACTGATAGTATGCGGTCCTACACCGAACCGGGCTTCCAAGTGCTCGGCATGCATCAACAAGCCTGTAAAATCGTACCGGTATGTATTCAAACCGAAAAGTACGCCTATCCCTACATCGTCAATTCCCCCTTCCATGGCGCGGTCCATAGCTTCGGTATGATAAGCGTAGTTGCTTTTCGGGCCGGTAGGGTGGAGCGTTTCGTAGTTTTCCTTATGGTAAGTTTCTTGGAATAAGATATAAGTGCCGATGCCCGCTTCTTTTAAACGGCGGTAGTTTTCTACGGTGGTGGCGGCGATGTTGACATTCACCCGCCTTATCGCGCCGTTCTTATGCTTGATACTGTAAATCGTCCGGATAGATTCGAGGATATACTCTATCGTGTTCAGTGACGGATGCTCTCCGGCTTCGAGGGCAAGGCGTTTGTGTCCCATATCCTGCAAGGCAATCACTTCCCGTCGGATTTCTTCCTGTGTCAGTTTCTTACGTGCAATCGTTTTGTTCTTGGCGTGGTACGGGCAGTATATACAGCCGTTTACGCAATAATTCGACAGGTAAAGCGGCGCGAACATGACGATGCGGTTGCCGTAGAACTTCTGTTTGATTTCTTTGGCGAGATGAAAGATACGTTCTATCAGGTCAGGTTGGTCGCATTCCAGCAGGACGGCTGCCTCACGGTGGGTCAGTCCCCTGCACAGGGCAGCTTTTTCAATAAGTTGTTCAATCAGTGCACGGTTATCCTTGTTGTTTTGTGCGTATTCCAGTGTATCCAGAATCTCTTCGTGGTGGATAAATTCTTCTGCTTTTGATGAATTTGCTTGGTAGTTCATTTTTTAGTGATTAGTGGTTAGTGATTAATGGGCTTTGTGATGGGTGATGACCGAATTAGTGATTAGCTGAGTTTTATTACTGCATAGCTGTGTTACCACATGGCGTTAATCACTAATCACTATCCTGTTAACCACTGGAAAAGTCTCCTCTTTCGGTGGAAATCCTGTAGCCGATAGCGTTCAACTGCTTTTGCAGCATAGCCAGTCCTTCGGCGGATTCCGCTCCGAGTGAAGCCTTGTCATTGTATAATTCATATTTCTTCCGTTCTTCCCGGGGCGACAGGTTGGGCATTACCACATTTGCGCCTGCCAGTATTCCACGTTCCCTGCCGTCGGGAGCGAGCGTAGCCAGTGCCGTTGTTGCCGGAATCAATGCGGACGGGTGCATCAGGCGGAAGATGGACAGTAGAAGAAGGGTCTGTTCCACCGTACCGCTTGGGTATCCGGCAAAAGGCGTGTCATGGTGGGGCAGGAAAGGACCGATGCCAATCATTTCCGGACGAAGTTTTTCTATAAACCGGATATCCTCGATGATATGCTCCACCGTTTGCCCGGGACTGCCTACCATGATTCCTGTCCCCGTCTGATAACCGATATCCTTTAAATCCCGCAAGCATTGCAAACGCTGTTTGCCGGACATCCCTGCCGGATGCAGTTGCCCGTAATGCAGTTCGTTGTAAGTTTCGTGACGAAGCAAATAGCGGTTGGCGCCTGCCCGGAAGAAACGTTCGTACGCTTCGCGCGACTTTTCACCGAGCGACAGTGTGATAGCGCAATCCGGATAGTTCTGCCGGATGGCGGCGACCGTTTTTTCTATCCGGTCGTCTGTCAGGGCAGGGTCTTCTCCGCCTTGCAGCACGAAAGTACGGAAACCCAGTTCATAGCCTTGCTTGCAGCAGTCCAGGATGCTTTCTTGCGTCAGTCGGTAGCGTTCGATGTTCGGGTTTCCTTTTCGGATGCCGCAGTAATAACAGTTATTCCGGCAGCAATTACTTACCTCAATCAGTCCGCGGATATAAACCTTGTTGCCGAAGTGGAGCAGGCTGACTTCCCGCGCCTGTTCATTGATGGTTCGCAAGGTCTCTGCGTCACATCCGGTCAACAATTGCCGGAACTCTTCCTGCCGGAGCGTTCTTTCCTGTCGGAGTTTATCTATCCATTGTTTCATAGCTCTCTTTCCGTTTGAGAAGCTCTTGTGCCAGTTGGCGACGTCCTGAAACAATATCATTGTGCGTACTTGGCCCGGTGATACATCCGCCTTCGCAAGCCATCACTTCGATAAACTGTCCGGCAGCTTTTCCTGTCTTGGCGCAAGCACGTAGCAGGGCAATGTTCTTCTTGTTGATATCCGATACCTGTATCGCGTTAATCTTCTCCGCTTCCTCTTTCAGATAAGCTTTGACTGCTCCCATCACGCCGCCTGCCTGCGCAAAGCCGTGTGCTTCGCGGACGGAAGTATGCAATACGGAGAATTCCTGCACTTGTTCCAACTGGATATCCAGTCCGTCGAGTATGGAACCTACTTCTTCAAATGTCAGGATGTAATCCACGGCTTCATCGCGGCGTGCCTCTTTACGTTTTGCCACGCAAGGGCCTACGAATACGACTTTTGCGTCGGGATGCTTCTCTTTGGCAATCCGTGCCGCATAGTACATCGGCGAACCGGTGGTAGATACATAAGGTTTCATGTCCGGAATATGCTTCTCTACCAATTCTATATAGGAAGGGCAGCAGGAAGTAGTCATAAACTTCTGTCCCTCTTCCAGTTTCTCCAATAATTCGTGGGCTTCGTTGCTGGTAGTCGACATAGCTCCTTCGGCTACTTCAATCACATCGGTGAATCCTATTTCTTTAAAAGCACCGTATACTTGTCCGATGGAAGTTTTGAATTGTCCGAGAATGGACGGAGCAATGATGGCAACCATCTTTTCTCCCTTCCGAATCCGTTGCAGCACATCGAATGTCTGTGAAATCTCGAAGATGGCGCCGAACGGACAAGCATTCATGCACTTCCCGCAATAGATACATTTACTTTCGTCAATATGTTCTATTCCATGTTCATCTTTGCTGATGGCCTTTACCGGACAGGCTTCCTCGCAAGGTACGGGAATATACACAATGGCATGATAAGGACAGCTCTTGTGACAGATACCGCAACTGACACACGTATCGTGGTCAATCATGGCCTGACCGTTTTTCTTGAAGCGTATCGCACCCTTCGGGCAGTTCATATAGCAACTGCGGGCTACGCATCCGCGACAAAGGTTTGTAATCTCATAATTGATTTGTACGCAGGAAGAACATGCTTCGTCAATGACGCACATGATATTCTCCTTGTCCGGTTCGGGACGGCTCAGTGCCATGCGCGCGTAATCGGAAAGCGGAGTTACTTCGTCGTGTTCGTCTGTCATATCCAGTCCCATCAGCGGAAAAGTCTTGTATCTCCACACCGCCCGCTCTTTGTGTATGCAGCAACGTCCTAACGGTTTCGATTTCCGCGGACTCAGCTCGATCGGGAGTCGGTCTATCTTTTCTACTAACTGGTCGTTTTTCCAGAGTCTGACAAGGTCAGCCAGCAATTTGTGCCGGACAATCATAATATTATTCGTAAATGCCATATTGTAATAAAGAGGTTGTTAGTTAGCCGGTGCAAAGATACGAACAGAATTTCAATATTTAAGCCTTTTGTAACATTCTTGTCTTTTTTTTGTAGCCTTCGCGTGTTATCTTTGTGGTGGACATAAAAGAAGAGGAGGCAGAGGTATGAACAGCAGTATTTTTGAACAACGCGGCCGCTTTGCAATGATTGGGGCATTGATGGTAATTATCAGTTTGATGTTTTTATTCTACATGGGAAGTTCTTTGGTTAGTTCGACCAAAAAATATCTGGAACAGATACAGGGAATAGAGATTACTTGTATTGATATTGATGAATAAAAGATAGAAAACTGAAAAAGGTGCGGTATTCCGGTGAAAATCATTATTTTTGTGCGGAAGAAAAACGAAACCTAATGGAAGAAAAGAATAAAGCCTGGAAAACGGTAAGTAGCAAGTATCTATTTCGCCGTCCATGGCTGACTGTACGCTGTGAAGATATGTTGCTTCCCAACGGAAACCATATCCCCGAATATTACATCTTAGAATATCCCGACTGGGTGAATACGATTGCCATCACGAAAGAAGGCAAATTTGTATTTGTCCGCCAGTACCGTCCTGGAATCCAGCGAACCTGTTATGAACTTTGTGCCGGTGTGTGTGAAGCAGAAGATGCTTCGCCATTAGTGTCCGCCCAGCGTGAACTGTGGGAGGAAACGGGCTATGGAAAAGGAAACTGGCAGGAATATATGGTGGTTTCCGCCAATCCGAGCACTCACACCAACCTGACACATTGCTTTCTTGCCACAGATGTGGAATTGATAGACCATCAGCATCTGGAAGATACCGAAGACCTTTCCGTTCATTTGCTCACCTTGGAAGAGGTAAGGAGCCTGCTTGAAAATAATGAAATCATGCAATCGCTGAACGCCGCTCCGCTTTGGAAATATATGGCTGGTTTATAAATTAAAATCATCATATAGCATCTCCCAAAAAAATAATTTTATGATTTTACCCTCATACCCTCATAGATTCACCCAATCCCTTTATTCATCGGTGTTACAGCTATGAGGGCAGGCTATAATAGCACCCTGAGAGTAAAAGTTACTCTCATACCAATTTTACGAATATTCAAGGTACTCACACATGGAACACGTAAGCAATCACTGTGTAGCATCCTTTGCTCGGACTTTTTCATGGCTTGAAACAGTTGGTTTCACGGTGAGAAACACTTTGTTTCTACCCTTGAAACAGTTAGTTTCAAGCCTTTGAAACTAAAGTTTCAAGGGTTGGAAACTAAAGTTTCAAGGCACGAAACTGAAACTTTCCCTTGTTGAAACTTCTGTTTGCACGTGGGCTACAGATTGTCTGCCTGTATAAACAGATATTTCCTGTGTAGATTTGGTCTTATAATGGAATAGATTACAATAACTTCACCTGTACCTATTATCTCGTTCAACCTGTAACTTTAAGTAGCATTACTCCGTTTATCAGTCATTTTACATCACTTTTTATGTGTTAATACCTGGTTTCTCAACTATTAATGGTTGAAGTTTAGGGTGTTAATGCTTGAAGGAATAACTGTTAATACCTTGTGTTTCAGGTATTAGCATCTTGGTATTCGTTCGAATGGGTATGAGGGTAACTTTTACTCTCAGGGTGCTATTATAGCCTGCTCTCATAGCTGTAATACCGATGAATAAAGACTTTGAGATGATTTATGAGGGTATGAGGGTAAAATCATAAAATTATTTTTTGGGAGATGCTTCTATAAGTTAAAATAGAATTAGCCTATTAATGTACAAAGATTGATTAACCCGAATGCATACGGAAAAAGCTCCAATTATTCCAATACAAAAACAACAGTCTCATTCACGGGCGCCCAGTCATAAATAAACTTGGCGTGCGAAGTTGCATTTCGTACACACATATGCGAGCGTGGGGTTGTTCCTAATGACGGACTGTATTCTATCAGCGTTTTGCGGGGAGCATTGACTGGTACTCCATGAATATAAGCTCCATCCGTGAAACGACTGGCATAAGGTGCATAACCGCCTGTTTCTTTCGAACCGTCTTTGAGAAATACCATTTTGACTTTCTTTTCCTGTAATACAAACATACCTAAAGGAGTCTCTTGCGCATACGGCGGAAGGTGGCGTCCGGTAGTGGATGGATTCATGCTGCGTACTATCCATTCCCCTTTCCCACTACGTTCAAGAGAGGTGATATTCTGATTGTGCCGGTCTACGAAAACAGCTTTGTTGAAAACAATCGTATCTCCGATAACCTTGACATATTTCTTGGGAATCATCCATTCATCTCCCGTAAATATCGGCTCCGCTTTGACAAACTTTTCTCCGTCTTCTATAAAACGGGTCAGTTCACCGTCCTGTCCGTAACGCTCGGGAACGAGTGTGTCCGTCAGTAGATAGAGGGGAACGGATTGGTAGCGTTCTACTCCGAGAGTATCTGCCACCCGTCCGTAAGCATTTCTCTTGAAATTCCTTACAAGGGGAGCTTCCCCATTCCTGTTCTTATAGTTCTGAAGAATAGCCCATGTGGTGGGTTGTAGCTGTATATTCTCAAGCAAGGCCAGCCGTTCTTTTATTTTATCCCATTGAAACTGCCGGGTAGTATCTTTATAAGGATAGGTGTCATCCAGTGTATATTTGTCATAGAGTAAATCTTTGGTGATATGTATCTGCTCCCCTGTCAGCTTTTCAACGACAGGTTTAGCGGCGGTTTCAGTAATCGTGTCCTGCATTAATGAATCCGATGGCTGGATTTCGGCAGACGAAATATCTCCTGTACGCGAATTACAGGAGCAGAAGATGCAAGAGGCGATAAATATGCCGGATGCTATTTTATTCATATTATTAGTACAATGCATTAAATGGTCTGTTTACGAATATACGTCATTATAAGGAATAAACCTTTTATTTTGTTTAAAAAGTATAGAACAAATATACTTTTTTGCCATAAGGTATGGGGTGTCAGTCATTTTGTCAGTCAATTTCTGACAAAGAATCATTTATCTACTTTGGCACGCTTTTCGCAATGTCTTTAGCGTTCCGCCTGAAAAAGACGGATAACATCTACCATATAAATGTATAACTAAAATATAAAAAAGTAACTATGAACATTAAACCATTAGCAGACAGAGTGCTTATCCTCCCTGCACCTGCAGAAGAAAAAACAATTGGTGGTATCATTATTCCTGATACAGCAAAAGAAAAACCTTTGAAGGGTGAAGTTGTGGCAGTAGGTCACGGTACGAAAGACGAAGAAATGGTATTGAAAGTAGGCGATACAGTTCTTTATGGCAAATATGCCGGAACAGAACTTGATGTTGAAGGTACTAAATATCTCATCATGCGTCAGAGCGATGTTCTCGCTGTTTTGGGTTAATTAATAATAGTAAATCATAAATCTTAAATAGTAAATAAAGAGATGGCAAAAGAAATATTATTCAATATCGATGCCCGTGACCAATTGAAAAAAGGTGTCGATGCTTTGGCAAATGCAGTAAAGGTAACTCTTGGCCCGAAAGGACGTAACGTTATCATCGAGAAGAAATTCGGTGCTCCGCACATCACAAAAGACGGTGTGACAGTGGCAAAAGAAATCGAATTGGCAGATGCTTATCAGAACACCGGTGCACAACTGGTGAAAGAAGTTGCTTCCAAGACTGGTGACGATGCCGGTGACGGTACAACTACTGCAACAGTTCTCGCTCAGGCTATCGTAGCTGAAGGACTGAAGAACGTGACTGCAGGTGCCAGTCCGATGGATATCAAACGTGGTATCGACAAGGCCGTTGCTAAAGTGGTAGAATCAATCAAATCACAGGCTGAGACAGTAGGTGACAACTATGAGAAAATCGAACAGGTTGCTACCATATCTGCAAATAATGACCCGGTAATCGGTAAATTGATTGCTGACGCTATGCGTAAAGTTTCTAAGGACGGTGTTATCACTATCGAGGAAGCGAAAGGAACTGACACTACTATCGGTGTAGTGGAAGGTATGCAGTTCGACCGTGGTTATCTGTCGGCTTACTTCGTGACAAATACGGAAAAGATGGAATGTGAGATGGAGAAACCTTACGTCCTGATTTACGACAAGAAGATTTCCAATTTGAAAGATTTCTTGCCTATCCTCGAACCGGCTGTACAGACTGGTCGTCCTCTGTTGGTAATCGCAGAAGACGTAGATAGCGAAGCGTTGACTACACTGGTAGTAAACCGTCTGCGTTCTCAGTTGAAGATTTGTGCTGTGAAGGCTCCGGGCTTCGGCGACCGTCGTAAAGAAATGCTTGAAGATATCGCTATCCTGACAGGTGGTGTTGTTATCAGCGAAGAAAAAGGTCTGAAACTGGAACAAGCTACCATCGAAATGTTGGGTACTGCCGACAAGGTAACTGTTTCTAAAGATAACACAACTATCGTGAACGGTGCCGGCAACAAAGATAGCATCAAGGAACGTTGCGAGCAAATCAAGGCTCAGATTGTTGCAACCAAGTCTGACTATGACCGTGAGAAATTGCAGGAACGTCTGGCTAAATTGTCAGGTGGGGTAGCTGTTCTTTACGTAGGTGCTGCTTCTGAAGTGGAAATGAAAGAAAAGAAAGACCGCGTAGACGATGCATTGCGTGCAACTCGTGCCGCTATCGAAGAGGGTATCATCCCGGGTGGTGGTGTAGCTTATATCCGTGCTATCGACAGTATCGAAGACTTGAAGGGTGACAATGCTGACGAAACGACAGGTATTGGCATTATCAAACGTGCTATTGAAGAACCGCTTCGCGAAATTGTGGCAAATGCAGGTAAAGAAGGTGCGGTAGTTGTTCAGAAGGTACGTGAAGGCAAAGGTGATTTCGGTTACAACGCACGTACGGACGTTTACGAAAACCTGCACGCTGCCGGTGTAGTAGACCCTGCCAAGGTGGCTCGTGTAGCTTTGGAAAATGCAGCTTCTATCGCTGGTATGTTCCTGACTACCGAATGTGTAATCGTAGAAAAGAAGGAAGACAAACCAGAAATGCCGATGGGCGCTCCCGGAATGGGAGGCATGGGCGGAATGATGTAATTCCGGTTTCCTTTGAATGAATATAAGAGTCGCTTTCGGATTTCCGAAAGCGACTCTTTTTTTATTAACTTCTCCGAAACTTAAATGATTCTACTTTTGTTTGTCCAACGTATTCTTGGTAATGAGAATACGTGTATATTTATCGTCAAATTTATTAATAAAAAGTGAGATGTTGAAAGTATTAACATTTATGAAGCAGGTAGCCACCGAGCTACAGATGGAGGGAAACTTTGGTACTGCACACGTCTATCGAAGCAGTCTGAATGCCATCATTGCTTATCGTGGGAAAAGAGACTTTGTCTTTAGTGAAGTGACTTCGGAGTGGTTGAAGGGGTTCGAAGTCCATCTTCGTAGTCGTGGATGTAGTTGGAATACGGTTTCCACCTATTTGCGTACTTTCCGTGCAGTGTACAATCGTGCGGTTAATCTTCGAAAAGCTCCTTACGTTCCGTATCTGTTCCGTTCCGTCTACACCGGGACGCGTGCCGACCATAAACGTGCTTTAAGTGATGATGACATGAGAAAGGTGTTTGTTGATTTGCGGGGAACGGGGATATCACTACCTGTACGTCAGGCTCAAGAATTGTTCATTCTGATGTTTTTGCTTCGTGGTATGCCGTTTGTCGATCTGGCTTATTTGCGAAAGAGTGATTTACGTGATAATATGATCACGTATCGCAGACGTAAAACAGGGCGTTCCTTATCGGTGACACTGACCCCGGAAGCTATGATTCTGATAAAAAAGTATATGAACCGTGACTCTTCTTCGCCTTATCTGTTTTCGTTTTTGAAAAGCTGTGAGGGAACGAAAGAAGCGTACCGGGAATATCAATTAGCATTGCGTAGCTTCAATCAACAGTTGATGCTTCTAGGGGAATTATTAGGACTGGGTGATAAACTAAGCTCATATACTGCCCGGCATACATGGGCTACAACGGCTTATTATTGTGAAATTCATCCAGGTATTATCTCCGAAGCGATGGGACATTCATCTATTACAGTGACTGAGACTTACCTGAAGCCTTTTAGAAGTAAGAAAATAGATGAAGCCAATAAGCAGGTCATTAATTTTGTAAAGCGTGCTGTGTATCGCGTAAATGCTTGAAAATTATTCTGTTACTTCGTAGGTAACGGGAATAAATTCCGGTGCAAATATGAGCATATTTCTTAAAACAACCAAACGAAATCACACATTTTTTCTAATAAACCACACAAAATAAGGATAGGACAGATAAAACACGCGGATTCTTTGTATTAGGGCTTTGTTAACTTCTAAATTTTGCATAAGATTTCCCTCCCCTCTGCCACTTATCAGAAGCAGGGGTAAAAAAGTTTCATCGCATATCGTACATTTTCTAGTATTGGCTACTCCAAAAGAGCAGGCACAAAGGTTTTACCGTTACCTACGAAGTAACGGGCTGTCTATTATTGAAACTTAGTGTTTAATAATATATTATTAATGTAATTTTTAAGTAGTTATGAAGAAAAAATTTGTTAGGGTAATGCTTTTTGGGGCATTGACGCTTGCGGTTAGTACAACTGTAACGAGTTGTAAGGACTATGACGATGACATCAAAAATCTGCAAGAGCAGATTGATAAAGTTACGTCCACTAATCCGGTGAGTACAGAGGACATGAAAGCGGCCATATCTAGTGCCATTCAAACTTTGCAGACTCAATTGCAAACTGCTATTGATGGTAAGGCGGATAGCAAGGCAGTACAGGATTTGCTGAAAACAGTAGAAGCGTTGCAGACTGCGTTGGAAAACAAAGCAGATGCAAGTACTATTAAAACATTGGGCGACCAGATTACCGAACTTTCAAAACAAGTAAACTCAATCGAGGGAACTTTGAACGAAACGAAAAAAGATCTGGAAGCTAAAGTTGCCGACCTGACAGAAAAATTGGCTGGTGCTGCATCTAGCGAAGACCTGAAAAAATTAGCAAATGAACTGGCAGAAGCTAAGAATGAATTGAAGGCTGTAAAAGATATGGCTGACAATAATGCGGCTGCTTGTTGAGATACAAGCTAATATCTTGGAACTGCAAAAATTGGATGGCAGAATCACCGCATTGGAAACATTCAATCAAAACGCTGCATCGAAGGATGATTTGACTGCTTACGTAGCCCATTCTGAACTTGCAGGATTGGTTGATAACGAAGTTCTGGAGTTGCTGAAAGACAATGGCTCTATTGCTAAATATGTAAACGAGGTTATTGAATCACAGGTATTGGCGGAAACCTCTGCTATCAATCTTGCTATCAAAGGTGTAGACGATAAATTAGCAACGTTGAGTACTAGTTTTGAAACTTATAAGAGTGAACAGGCAACTGCTTACCAAACTGTTACCAGTAATATCACTACGCTTACTACATTTAAAACAACTATCGAAACAGCTTTAGCTGGTGGTGGTTATGAAAATTTTGCGGCAGTATTGGCTGAAATCTCTACGATCAAAGCTAGTTATGGCTATTGCGCTACTAAAGCAGATTTTGATAATAAAGTAGAAGCCTATCTTGCTACTTATAAAAGTGGGGTAGATGGAGAGTTTACTGCATTAAAAACTCGTATCACAGCACTTGAAAATCAGATTCAGAGCGTAGTTTATGTTCCTGAATATGAAGATGGTAAAATCATCTTTATGTCTTATTTCTACGATAATAAATTGGTAGCTGAAACGAAACCGATCCAGATGAAATTCCGTATTTCTCCTGCAACGGCCGTTGCCAACTTCGCAGAGAATTATGCTCCTTCGTTCGACGGACAGGAAATTAAGACCCGCACAGCCGAGATTTATAACATTGAGAAAACGGAAGTAGACGAAGCTACAGGTATCGTTACTTTTACTATTTCTACTTCAACGGACAAGAGTTTCGCTGTTAGTCTGAATCTTATCGCTAAAGATCAAAGCAAGAATCTGACTAATATCAGTTCGAACTATTTCCCGGTAATTTCGGATTATAGAGCGATTACTGATGTAAAAGTGGAATCACCGAATAAAGAAATTGATTATATTCTTTATGATAAACCTCTATCAGTTGTAGATTATGCAACGGGAGCTGTTCTTCAGATTACTGGTAAAAATAGAGCTGGTGATGATGTTACTAATGAGCCAATGGCAAGCAGTGTGAATGCCGAGAAGTTCGTAGTATCATATAAGGTAGAGGGCGATGATGCGGCTTCCTATACCATTGAGAAGGGTGTACTGAAGTTGAAAAATTATACTGATGCTTCTAATGGTAAAATAGCCAAACCAAAGGCCACTGTAACAATCACTGGTACTGATTTCGAGAAAGTTACTGCTTTTGCTGATGTTACCGCTAAAGCGGCATCGACAGATCCGGAAGTTTCTCCAACTATTTCGGCAGTTAAATTTGATGGAACAAAAGAACAAGTAGCTGATGTGACAGTTCCTTATGGTACAACTGGTGGTAGTACTGATATTGGTATTAGTCAGGAAGTTTATGAAAAATTGCCAGCAGAGAATTTTGCCTTTAAAGCTGCAGAAGGAGTATATTTGAGATTTAAAGCTAATACCACTACAAACGAATTGGAAATTGTAGTTCCGAAGGGTACAGTAAAAGATACTTATGTACCGGAAGTAAAAGTAAAGGTATCTGATGTACAGAACTTCACTTTGAAACCATCAATTACAGTTGAGGTAACAGATGCTGATTACACATTGACGTATGATGATAAGATTATTACTGGTGGATCAAGTTTGGCTTTGACCGCAAATCTTCTTCCGGCAGACAAGCCTACATCTATGAATTTCATGATGGAAATCCCTTCTCTCTTTGCGAACTATGCAACGATTGTGGACAATGCTAAGAAGGTAGGTGCTACTGTTCAGTTCTCACTGAAAGAGGCGATCACTGGTGTTAGCCTTGCAGATAATGTCTTGAAAGTGGATAATACATACTCTAACCCTGCTCCTGCTAAGGCTATAGTAGTTGTTGCTAAGGTTATTGCTAAAAATGCGGCTGGAGCAGATATCGAATTAGTAACTTCTAAGGAAACAACCTTTACTCTTGCTGATCTTAGTGGTGAATGGACTGCTCCGACTGCTACAACAGTGAAGATTGGTAGTGATAAAGTGGATGCAACTACTCAACTTGCAACAGGAGCTATATGGAAAGCTTCTAATAAAGAGAAAATGTGGGAAGCAGGTAAGGAAGTAAAAGCTGGCGACAAATGGGGAGCAGCTCCATTAGGCATATTCGGATTTGTAGCTCCTACATTTGAATTGGCTGATGCCGCTAATGCTAAATATGTTACTTTAGATAAGAATACGGGTGCTTTGACTCTTACCAATACAGGAAAGCAGTTGAAAGCTGAAGTTAGCATTATTGTTAACATTGTTGCCGAATCACGTTGGGGAACAATTACTAATTATGCTGCTGGTAAAACGGTTACAGTGAAAATAGATCCGACAAAAGAGTCAACTAGTATTCCAGACTAAAAACCCTTCTTCACCTATGTGTGAAAAAGATATTTTTACCCCAGAACAAAGCGAAGGACACAGCTTGTAAAAGTCCATCCTTCCATCTTTGTTCTTCTATTAGAAAAGGGATGCCACCCTAATTTCCCACTGGCATCCCTTTTATCTTTACTCTTGGAACGTCTTTTTTGTTGTACTAGAATCAAATTGCTAGTCGCCCATTTCCCTATAGGTAAAGGAGATGTCCCCAAGATACAGAAAGCCCGAGCTTGCGAAAGTCCGGGTTTTTGTTATAAATCGACTTTGATAGCTTTCTCTATAAAAACATCTTCGTTTTCAGTTTTGTTCGTATGATGAGTTTTTAGATGAAAGAATACTTGTATCTTTATTGTCGAATAAATTAATAAATTGAGAAAATGTTGAAAGTAGTAACATTTATGAAGCAAGTAGCCACGGGGCTACAGGTGGAGGGAAACTTCGGTACTGCACACGTTTATCGTAGCAGTCTGAATGCCATCATTGCTTATTGTGGGAAAGCGGACTTCACCTTTGAAGAAGTGAGTCCGGAGTGGTTAAAAGGATTTGAAATACATCTTCGTAGTCGTGGTTGTAGCTGGAACACCGTTTCCACTTATCTGCGTACGTTTCGTGCGGTTTACAATCGTGCCGTCGATCTTGGGAAAGCTCCTTATGTACCTCATCTGTTCCGTTCTGTTTATACCGGTACTCGTACCGATCATAAACGTGCGTTGTGTGATGAAGATATGAAGAAGGTGTTTGCCAAATTGTCTCGTACGTCAGGTGTGCCATTTGCTGTATGTCAGGCGCAAGAGTTGTTCATTCTGATGTTTTCGCTTCGTGGTATGCCGTTTGTCGATCTCGCTTATTTGCGTAAGAGTGATTTGCGTGATAACGTAATAACATATCGCCGGCGTAAAACAGGGCGCCCGTTGTCTGTGACGTTGACTCCCGAAGCGATGATCCTGGTGAAGAAGTATATGAATCGCGATCCCTCTTCTCCCTATTTATTTCCATTGTTGAAAAGCCGTGAAGGAACTAAAGAGGCGTATCGTGAATATCAGTTGGCATTGCGCAGTTTTAACCAACAGTTGATGTTGCTAGGTGAATTATTGGGATTATCCGATAAGTTGAGCTCGTACACCGCCCGCCATACCTGGGCTACGACAGCTTATTATTGTGAAATCCATCCGGGTATTATTTCCGAAGCGATGGGACATTCGTCCATCACCGTGACAGAAACTTATTTGAAGCCTTTCCGAAATAAGAAAATTGATGAAGCAAATATGCAGGTACTTGATTTTATAAAACGATCTGTGGTCGGCGTAAGTGCTTGATTTTTATTCTGTTACTTTGTAGGTAACGGGTTGAAATATCGGTGCAAATATGAGCATATTTCTTAAAACAACCAAACGAAATCATACATTTTTTCTAATAAACCACTCAAAAAAGGAATAGGACAGATAAAACACGCGGATTCTTTGTATTAGGGCTTTGTTAACTTCTAAA
>ERZ780168.501-NODE-501-length-48211-cov-4.375924_pt1 | contig 48211 bp, 31 predicted proteins | sample MGYA00510981_ERZ780168 | MGnify/ENA primary metagenome ERZ780168 (study PRJEB29588, sample SAMEA2158769) | human gut metagenome | biome: human gut; feature: human-associated habitat; material: faeces | place: Denmark | collected 2008/2010 ...
CCAAGGAAGATGTGGAATATGTAGAAGCTATCAAAGAAGATATCCAATGGCTAGGCTACCAGTGGGGAAATGAATACTACGCTTCCGACTACTTCCAACAATTATGGGACTTCGCTATCCGCCTGATTCAGGAGGGAAAAGCATATATCGACGAACAGAGTTCCGAACTGATTGCACAGCAGAAAGGTACTCCTACCCAACCGGGTGTGGAAAGCCCTTACCGGAACCGTCCTATCGAAGAGAGCCTCGAACTTTTTAAGAAAATGAATAGCGGCGAGATCGAAGAAGGCGCCATGGTGCTCCGTGCCAAGATTGACATGGCTAATCCGAATATGCACTTCCGCGATCCGATTATTTACCGTGTAGTGAAACACCCGCACCACCGTACGGGTACTACCTGGAAAGCTTATCCGATGTATGACTTCGCCCACGGACAGAGTGACTTCTTCGAAGGAGTGACTCATTCTCTGTGCACACTTGAATTTGTGGTACACCGTCCGCTTTACGACCTCTTCATCGACTGGCTGAAAGAAGGAAAAGACCTGAACGACAACCGTCCCCGTCAGACTGAATTCAACAAACTGAACCTAAGTTACACCCTGATGAGCAAACGTAACCTGCTCACACTGGTGAAAGAAGGATTGGTAAACGGATGGGACGACCCTCGTATGCCGACGATCTGCGGTTTCCGCCGTCGCGGTTATTCACCGGAGTCCATTCATAAGTTTATCGATAAAATCGGATATACCACTTACGATGCCCTGAACGACATCGCCCTGTTGGAAAGCTCTGTCCGGGATGATTTGAACAGCCGTGCTACCCGTATATCTGCAGTAATCAACCCGGTTAAACTGATTATCACCAACTATCCGGAAGGACAGGTTGAAGAACTGGAAGCAATCAACAATCCGGAAGATCCGGAAGCAGGAAGTCACCTGATCGAGTTCAGCCGCGAATTGTGGATGGAGCGCGAAGACTTCATGGAAGACGCTCCCAAGAAATATTTCCGCATGACACCGGGACAGGAAGTTCGTCTGAAGAACGCCTATATCGTAAAATGTACGGGCTGCAAGAAAGACGAGAACGGTGAGATTACCGAGGTATATTGCGAATACGATCCAAATACCCGCAGCGGTATGCCGGACGCTAACCGTAAAGTAAAAGGTACCTTGCACTGGGTAAGCTGCGCCCATTGCCAAAAAGCGGAAGTACGCTTATACGACCGCCTTTGGAAGGTGGAGAACCCCAGAGACGAATTGGCCACTATCCGGGAGGAGAAAAATTGCTCCCCGCTAGAGGCGATGAAGGAAATCATCAACCCGAACTCCTTGGAGATCCGGAAAAATTGTTACGTGGAGAAGTTCGTGGCTACCTTGCCCAAGCTTTCCTACCTTCAATTCCAGCGTATCGGCTATTTCAACATAGATAGCGAATCCACCCCCGACAACTTGGTATTCAACCGTACCGTAGGGCTAAAGGACACGTGGAGCAAGATTAATAAATAAAGAATAGTAAATGAAAAAAGACGATATCTCACGCTTGTTACAACATTATCTTTCAGCGAAGGAAGAGGGTAAGGAGCCTTATTTCGACGCTGATCAAATCGATGAAATGTTGGACAGCTTTGAAGATTCGAACGATTATACTTACTTTGATGAAGTCTTAGCCCTCGGGCTAAAGCTTCATCCCGGTAATTCCGCCTTGCAAATCAAGAAAGGCAGGCAATTCGCGTATAACGAGGATTATGAGAGCGCTCTCGCTCTGCTCGAGAATATAGCGGAGACTGATAACCAAGATCTGGATATGTTAAAAATGGAATGCTATTGCTCGCTCAACCAATATCCCAAGGTTCTGGAGATCACGGAAGAGTTGATCACTAGGGATTGTGACTATTTGGAGGAAGTCTTCGAGTACATCTCCCCCATCCTGAATGATTTAGACATGAACAAAGAGGCCCGCGATTTCGTGGACCGCGGTTTGGCTTTATTTCCGGATAACTTGATCCTTAAGAATGAGCTTTGCTACATCCTCGAGACGGAAGGAGACGTTCCCCGGGCGATCGAGTTATGTAATGAGCTAATCGATAAGAATCCTTTCTCATACGAGTATTGGTTTACGCTGGGAAGGCTACATTCCATGGTTGGCGATTACGAGAAAGCGATCGAGGCTTTCGACTTCGCCTTGACGTGTGATGATTCCGATACGGAACTGAAAATATTGAAAGCGTACTGCCTGTATATGAACGAGAGCTATGAGAAGGCGATCGAGGAATATCAAGAAATCGAGGGTGATGAGGAGGTGATGCGCCGTATCTCTCCACTCATGGCGGAATGTTATATGAAGCTGGAGCAATATGAGAAGGCTTACCAACTGTTTTCCACGATCATAAACGATCCGGATATGGAGGATGGGCCGACCAATTATATCAATTATATCCGTTGTTGTACCGAGACTGAGCGTGACAACGAGGCTTCCATCATGTTATTCAAGGCGGCGCAATTGTATCCGAACAATGTCCGTCTCCTTTCTCTTTTAGCGCTTTGCTTGCTTGATAGCGGGAAAAAGGAGGAGGCTATCGCTATTACGAATAAGATATTCAAGATCATCGATAAGAAAAGTATCAATCCGGAAACTCAAGAAGAATGCAACAGCCTGCTTCATGCCGGACAATATTTGCTTTCTAAGGGAGATGTAGATAAGGCGATCTCTTATTACAAGAAAGTCCTTCAAATCAACCCGAAGACTCCAATGATTCATATCCATTTGGCTATGGCTTATCTGGATAACCGTGATATGGAAAATTTCATGGAGCATATCGGCCAAATATCCGGAGATGATCTTCTTTATTTGCTTCGTAAAGTGGGACCAGAAGTATTCGCGGACTTTACCATCGATTCCGATAAAGAGAAGAAACATATCCAACCCGAGGATCTGGTAAAAGAGTTTTTAAAGAATAAAGATAACAGTAATTAGACAATTAATAATGTAATATGCCTAACAAACGAAATCTCAAGGACTACGGTTTCTTAGTATTAAAAGGTATGGGTATGGGAGCGGCGGATGTCGTTCCCGGCGTGTCGGGAGGAACGATCGCCTTTATCGTAGGTATCTACGAGGAACTGATCGACTCTATCAAAAGTATTAACGGGACGACATTGAAACAATTATTCACGGGGAAAATAGCGGCCTTCTGGAAAGGGATCAACGCTAATTTCTTGCTTTCTATCGTGGGTGGTATTGGTATTAGTATATTCTCCCTAGCGAAGATCATTACGTATCTCTTGGTGTATCATCCGATCTTGGTATGGTCTTTTTTCTTTGGTTTGGTGCTGGCCTCCACTTGGTTCGTCTCTAAGGATATCAAGCAATGGAACTGGAAGACGATCTTGAGTTTTGTTGTCGGGGCAGTGATCGCTTTTTATATCACCGTGGCGACTCCCGCCGAGACTCCGAGTAATTTACTCTTTATCTTCCTCTGTGGGGCGATCGCTATTTGCGCCATGATCTTGCCGGGTATCTCGGGTAGCTTTATCTTAGTGCTGCTCGGAAAATACTTCTATATCATGGAGGCGGTCAAGACGTTTAACGTTCCCGTTATGTTGGTGTTTATAGCGGGTGCGGCTATTGGTATCACGACGTTCTCCCGCGTGTTGTCATTCGCGCTTCGTAAATTCCATGATATAACGATCGCCGTATTGGCCGGATTCATGTTGGGTTCGCTTAACAAGGTATGGCCTTGGAAAGAAACGATCGAGACCTATGTGGATAGCCATGGCATGACCAAGCCGTTGGTTGAGGCGAATATCGCTCCGAATCAGTTTGTTTGGGAGGCCGTCGGATTGATGATCTTAGGTTTCGGGATCGTATATTTCCTAGAAAAGCTCTCACAAAAAAGCGCTAAGGCGTAACCCAATATTACAATGGGCATTATAAGGTGATTAGAATGCCCATTGTAACCTTCTTATAATGCCCATTCAAAGGTGGCTACAATGCCCATTCTTATCTACTTATCATTTCTATCATCGCACATCGTATTTTTCCAATAAGCGAAACCCTCCCCATCCCAGTAAGGCGATAAAGAAAAACGTGGTCAGCGCATACAGGCCGGTAAGCGCAAGACGTTCTTCTAAGGGAACGCTTCTTTCTTGATATCGAGGCGCTTCTTTTATATCAAACGACTTTCGGCTGGTAGATACATCCTCATAAGGATTATACCAATGTGGGCTTTCCGGGTCCTCGGCGTCTTTTTGCTTGAACCATGCGAGGAACCGGGATTGGAAGGTTTGTAAGTCTTTCCAATTTTGCTGGAATCGTAAATGGCCTCCTCCTAGTAGGGCTTCCATCGCCCGTTCGTACTGGACGGTTGGGGATAGAAGGGTTAGTCGACGGACTCCCTCGAATTGGCGAATCAGGCACTCGTAGTAATCCCGATAAGATTTCTCCCTTACTTCTTTCTTTTTCATCAATAAGGCCGCACGGCGCTCATGGTAGGGATAAAACGGGTCTTCTTCCTGCGACAAGCTCCCGGGAGGCGCCTCTTTTGTCAACCGGCTTTCCTCTTCCTCTACTTTTTGAGCGACGTCTCGCAATAAAGGAGTCGGATAGAGGGCATCACCCCAGAATGTGGCGCTATTAGGGATAATTATGGTTCCAAACAGCCAGAAGGATACGCACATGAGTAGACTTACGTTCGAATGGCTCGTCATGGCGGAGGCGAACAGTCCAAAACAAGTACATAATGAGATCAGCAAAAAACTGATTCCGATAAATCCGAGTATCTTATAAATTAAAGAGGCCGTATAGATAGATGGTAACATATTGTCTAAGGCTAATAATCCCACGAATATACCTCCTAGCGATAAAAACATAGCAACAGATATATGCGAGAATATCTTACTGATCCAATAGTTCTTCCGGGAAATAGGGTAGGATAACAAATAACCTAATACCTTATCCCGTTTCTCTCCACATATCGAATCATAAGAGAATAACAGGGTGATAAAGCTAATGAATCTCGAGACGATAAATGTCCAATCTACCGAACTTTTCGCATCCAGCAAAGGGTTTAACATACCTTGCTCTACCTCCAGCCCTCCTGCGTTCCATGCATTATATTGAATGGAGTTTACCATTTCCTCCTCTTTACAGCTATACAAGAAGCCGTCGCTACGGGGAGAGTAACGGAATATTCGTAGATGATTCGCAAAATTCGTCAGGTTGTCACTTAACTCACGTTCCTTTCGCTCCTCGTCTTCCACTAATTGTTTATAAGTAACCTGCTGCTCCATGTAGAGCGAGACAAACAAACGGCTCCCGCCGGCGAATAACAGCACGATAAGCACGAACGATACCCGAAAGCGCAAACTACGCAGCAGACGGCTCATCTCGTGACGATATAATATAAGACTATCGCAAATCATATTTCCCAAAAATATAAATGGCACCTAATAAGGATCCTATAAATAAGACAAACAAGAGGATAAAAGCCTGCGCCCCTTTCTCCACCCGTTGCCAACCAGATAGCTCACGTATATTGAATTGGGGAACCTCTTTGACATCTATGAATAAATAGTTATCGTCGGCATATTCTTTCTCGGTATCCAATACTATTTCCTCGAAAGCCGAAAGATCTTCTTTTTGCAGTTTCATCATACGCTCTTCGAAAGCATCCCATTCGTCATTGGGCATAAACTCTTCTTCACGACAAGGTGTAACGTAAGAAATCGAATAAAACAAATCATGATCCGTCAGGTATTGAATAAATCGCTTGCGATAATTCCGGACATCATCCATATAAGTCAGGATAGCGCTCGCATCGGTATTACCTAGCCCTCCCATCAAACGGATAAAAGTTGACGATGGAGATAGGAGATTTAGTATTTCTTGCCATTTCCGTTGATCGGATAACTTACACAAATATTCCTCATCCAATTTCCACATCCGCTCCGCATAATCCATCCGTATTTTAGCGTCGAGAACAGCCATTTGGCGAGTATGCTCCAAGATCAATGAGGAACCTCCCCGAATATCCCTTGCCCCGTCTTCTCCCCCGTTATTAAACAAATACTTGAGTCGTTTTATACCCATTGAATCATGTAGGGCTTCCCATTCCTTACTAATAGTTTCCCACATGATCCTACCCTGTATATTTTTCTGGTTCTCCACTTGCTTATAGGCAGGCAAGGCTACCATACTCCGGGATAAATAAGAGGACAAGGCGGGAATCACGAACAGGAAGGTCAACCAACTAAGCATACAGAGCACGATAGAAGTGACCGACCGGGTAGTCAACGACGATACCAAGATACCAAATGAGGCAAAGAATGCTAAATAGATAAACGACGCCGCCAACATCCATCCGACACCAGCCCACTCGCTACCGGAAAGCTGGATTCCGGCTCCTAGTCTGACAAAGCCTAGCACAACCAGAAAAGAGACCAATACAATAGGAAAAACAGTCAGTACCACCCCCAGCCATTTCCCGATCAAGAAACTATACCGACTCACGGATGAGGAGAAGATGAAACGCAAGGTTCCCTCCTCTCTTTCCCTTGTCACGGCATCATAAGAGAAAACTAACGCAAGGAGCGAGATCATGATACTCAACACCGTAGAAAAATCCAACGGCGGGAATACTTTCATAAACGGACTGTTACGTACCCAGTTGAACTGGGACGGGAAAAACGGGATCTCCCCCAGTCTAATAGAGACAATATAACCTACATTATTCGTAATGCCCCGGCAAAGTAGGTTTAGAGGTTCCGGCTCACGAACTACCGTGGGACGGACTTTCGACCAAACAAGACAGGAACTCATCTCCTCATGGGCTTGCTTCGCCCCTACCTCGCATACCGCTTTTTGTATCTGATAATCGCTAATACTGACCATCATCGTAAAAGGTATAATAACCAAGCAGAGCAACAAGCCGATGGCGAAACGTACCGACCGGATGTTCAACTGTAGCTCTTTCCAAGCGAATATCCAGATATTTCTCATAAAACGGCCTCCTGCATATAGTCCAGATAGATACGTTCCAGATCATCGCGCAGGAACTCACCCCGAGAGCGGACCATCACCAGACGCCCATCCTTCATGATCCCTACTCGATCCGCCAAGGAACGGGCACGGAACAGGTCGTGGGTACAAATCAGTATCGATTTTCCTTCCAAGCGGAGGTGGTGCAAGAGTTGCATCAACTCGGCGGTGCTCCGGGGATCAAGGCCGGAGGTAGGTTCATCCATCACGATATTATCGGCGTCTTTCAACAAGAGAGCGGCGATCTCTACCTTTTGCCGCATTCCCTTAGAGAAGGTCTTCAACTTACATTCGAAGCTTTCTTCCGGTAGGCCGACACGACGCATCGCTTGATAATAGTCTTTCCGCTCCAAGCGTTTCCCGGTAAGGCGTGTGAAGAAGTCCAAGTTCTCCCGGGCGGTAAAGTCTCCATACAACATGACGTTCTCGGAGACATAGGCGATATGACGGCGTATCTCCGCCGGCTTGGAACGCACCTCTACCCCGTTCACCAAGGCCCGCCCGGAAGTGGGACGAATGAAATCGAGGAAGAGGTTCAAGGTCGTACTCTTCCCCGCCCCGTTGGCCCCCAAAAGAAAGAAGATCTCTCCCGGCTCGATCCGGAGGTTCAAGGCATCCAGAGCCAGATGCCCATCCTCATATCGTTTCGTTAAATCAATCGCTTCTAACATGAAACAAAGATAATCATAATCTGTTGATAACCTCATTGGCCGCACCGGAACCTTTGTACTTACTACGGGTGGCGTTGAAACGATACGTAACGGTCAGGCGCACTTGGCGACTATCCGGCTTACTCCATTTCGTCATACTGCGGTCCGCCGCATACATCACGAAAGAATAACGTTGCGTAGCGAAAATATCGAAGCCTTGCAAGTTCAATGTCAACGCCTCGTCTTTCAAGAACGACTTACGTAACCCCACATAAACCCCTCCCGTTCGCTTACTTAAGCTTTGCATATTATCGCCATCTGTCGAAACACGACCATCCAACGAGAATATCCATCCTTTAGGCAAACGAAACGAGTTGTTTAAACTAAAGCCATAAGTAGGTTTATTAAAGGATCGCATCTCCCCCATCGTAAAAGCCTCAAAGAAAGGTTTGCTCACGCTTAGGTAAAGGGAAGGTTCCCAGAAATTAAACTTAGGGGAAAAAGAGACGGAAGCGTTCAAATATTGCGCCTTCGGATAGTTTTCTTGGGAGAAGACCGTAATGACCGGATCCGGCTCGTACGCCTTCATCATAAACGACGAAACATCCTTTATATATTGGTAATTCAATGAGGCTTGGATAAATTTATAGCCAAATTGATAAGTCAAGTCGTGATTGAAAGAGGGTTTCAATAGCGGATTACCGCCCTCGTAAGTGAAACGATCGTCGTACTGCAAGTCACTCCGCAATTGATAAAACGAGGGGCGACTTGTCTTTGCCGTATAACTTAACGACATCTGGGTCTTTCCTATCGGCATGGAAAGAGCGACATTCGGGAAGACATTATCATACAGACGGCTTTGTTCCGGAAGGAAAATACCTTTATCATAATAATCAAAGTCAACATGCTCATAACGCAAACCGATCTCAGCGCTTAATTTCTGCCAAGTCAAGGCATAACTGATAAAAGCGGCGGCATTCTGCTCCCGTATCTTGCTATCGGTAGCGGGCAGGATGCTTTGTGGATTGTCGAAACGGTCCGTACGATGTACATAACTGTATTCCCCTCCCCATTTCAATTCTCCCACGGCGATCGGGTAAGTCATCACTAATTTAACGGCATACAAACGGTTGCGAGTCCGGTTACTGGTTGTTACCAAGCGATCGTCATCCATCTCGCTATTCTCATTGGCAAACATACGGTTCTCCGAAGATCCGGTTAACCAGTCCGCATTAAAACTAATGGTTAGTTTATCATTAAACCACCCTTCATAATAAGCGTTCACCTTGTGTTGATTTACGTCCGTTTCCATGCGGGTTTGGTAATGCAATACATCATATACCGTTTTATTTGCGTACATCGTGTTATCCGATATGAAATCACCTCCCGAGTTAAAACCCTTATTTCCTTCATACGTAGCGCCGAAGGAATGATGCTCATTCACCTCGTAATTCGCACCCAACTGACCATATACCGAACGGGAAGACTGGTCCACTGTCGTTTCCGCTTTCTGTTCCCACAGCGTGTCCACTTGAATATAGCTACTTGTCCGTTGCCTCGTTTGGGCTTGCCACAAGGAATAGTTAACCATCCCAAACAAATCCAATCCGTTCTTACGATAGTTCAAGTTCAATTGATCCGTGTTACTCGTCTTATGGCTTTGGGAAACATTACTCCGGACATTGACACCCAAGCCCTCGCCCGCATGCCGAACCGTACGGATTTTCAATACCGCCTTCACCGTAGCGTCATATTCCGCACCCGGGTTCTGGATCAGTTCCACCTTGGAGATATCCTTCGAGCTTAGGCGTTCCAATTCCGAATTATCACGAACCAAACGGTTATTAATGTAGATCAAAGGCTCTCCCTTGCCAAACACGGTATATTTCCCGTCCGAGCTTTCCAAGCCGGGGATATGCGAGAGCACGTCATTCGCCGTACCGACCGTACTCAGCAAAGTCTCCCGAATGTTCGTCACCAAGCTACTTCCCTTTAGTTGGTAAGTAGGCAGTTTACCGGTCACGACCGCCTCGCCCAAGGCGATGGCATCCGGTTCCAGACGGATCGTTCCCACATCCCCCGTCTTCGGGCACTCCAGACAAATATCCCTATATCCGATATAAGATACCCGCAAGATATAACACTGCTCTTTCAAGCCTTCCAACACGAACTCACCCGACTCCTCGCTAACCGTCCCTTTTACGAACGCGGAATCTTCCGGATTCAATAACACCACATTGGCGAAACCAACAGGCGCCTCTTTATCATCTACTAACTTACCTAGGAAAGACTGTGCATTGACGCTTCCCCCAAAGATCGCTATAAGTATAGCGAGTAAAATAACAGCTCTCTTTCTCATATTCTTATTCTTTTTATCGTATCTAATCAAGTCTGCGATCACTATCCACTAAGCATTGATAACCAACAAACTACAGTTTCTTAAAATTCCTTATTATGAAAACTTTTGTTTCTCCTAATAGAAACTTTAGTTTCTTCCTGTTAAAACTTTTGTTTCTCTATAGGAAAACTTTTGTTTCATTGAAGGAAAAACTTAGTCTCTAGTAAGGAAAAACATAGTCCCTCCTATGGAAACTAAATGGGTATCGGTAAACTTTTACCCAAATATACCAGAGATCATCCCTCTTTACCCTATAGAATACAAACGCCGTGCCAAAGCACATAACTCACTAATAAACAATATTATACACAAGCAGCGAATATTCCATCTTTGGGTAACGGGTAATATCCTTACTCAAAACGGGTAAATTCTTACTCAAAAAGAGTACATTTGCCCATCCTAATATCCGAGAAGCATGTTATCCTTATTCAAACGACACACAAATACACCGCAGCCCGAACTCAGCAAGATGCTTTCCGAGTTCAACCGTTCCTTGATGCTTATCGCAGATAAGTCCCTACTGATCAATAATTTTATCTCCAAGATCAGACAGATATGCCCTGTAGAGATCATTCATCTTTTTCTATTAGATGAGAATACGGGAAAGTATAAACCGCAAGACGGCCCGTTATCTTCTTCCCTCTCTTTCAATGGAAAAGATAAACTGATCAGTTGGCTATTCGTGAACGAACGCTCGCTTCTGCTCTCCCAAAATCCCGATATAGCGGATTACTTCACGGCCGAGGAGCGGGAGAAGCTGGAGCAACTCCAAGCGGAGCTCATTTACCCGCTCAAAGTGATGAATAAGGTGAGCGGCGTGATTATGCTGGGAAAGAAGACAAATCGCACCGGTTTTACCGAGAATGAGCTGGGGCTTCTCTCCCTCTTGTTCAACCAAGCGGCATTCGCCATCGAACATGCCTCCCTTTATGAGATCCAATCCGAACGAATCAAGAAGATGTACCGGACCGCCCGGCTCGCCACTTTAGGGGAACTGGCCGCCGGAGCCGCCCACGAGATCCGTAACCCGCTGACCGCCATTCGTAGCACGATCCAATACTTAAGCAAGGATCTCTCGGCCGATCCCGTGAAATCGGAGATGGCCACGGAACTCATCTCCGAGGTGGAGCGTATCAACAAGATCGTGCAAGGCCTGCTCTCTTTCGCCCGTCCATCCGCCTTGAATTCATCGGAAGTCAATCTGGAGCAATTGATCAACCAGACATTGCTACTCGTCCATAATACGCTGAAGAAGCAACAGGTCGAGGTGGAATTTGAATATTTCCATGAGAATACCGCCTTGCAAGCGGATGCCGAGCAACTCAAACAAGTATTTCTCAACATCATCCTCAACGCGGTGGAGGCGATGAGCCAGAATCCCCCGGAACGCTCACGTACATTAATAATTAGTATAGAGAAGGGAGCATCCATTGACGATCATTCCCATTACCTGCTCCTCTCCTTCGAGGACAGCGGAAAAGGCATCGGCGAGAAAGATCTGGATCACATCTTCAATCCCTTCTTCACCACCAAAGACGAGGGGACTGGTTTAGGGCTCGCCATCTGTTACGGTATCATCAACCGCCACGAGGGAGAGATCGAGGTACACAGTACTCCCGGCAAAGGCACATGTTTCACCATCAAGTTACCGCAATATATAGTATGAAAGCAAAAATAGTAGTAGCCGACGACGAGCCGCGCATCCGTGCGATGATCGCCCTGCTCTTGAAAGAAGACGGATACGAGGTACAAACCGCCGCGAACGGACAAGAGGCCATAGACGCCCTCCTCTCCTTCCGTCCCGACGTGATCTTGCTAGACCAGCAAATGCCGGTGCTTACCGGCGTGGAGGCATTGGAGAAGATCAAACGGCTATGCCCGAACCAAGTCGTCGTGTTCATAACCGCTTTCGGTTCCGTCTCCTTGGCGGTAGATGCCGTAAAGAAAGGCGCTTACGATTTTATTGAGAAGCCTTTTGACAACGATAAGTTGCTCCTTACCGTAAGCCGTGCCGTAGAGCATTGCCGGATGAAAGGCGAGATCAAGCACTTGAAAAACAAGTTAGGAGATATGAACACCGGTATCATCGGCGAGAAAAGCGGACTGAGGCAGGTTATGCTCCAAGTGGAACGGGTGGCGGAAACCGACGCTACCGTCTTGATCCACGGTGAGAGCGGAACCGGAAAGGAACTGATCGCCCGGGCGATACACGATCGGAGCAAACGCGTGAGCCAACCTTTCGTGGCGATCAATTGCGGGGCGATCCCGCTCACCTTGATGGAGAGCGAGCTTTTCGGGCATGAGAAAGGTGCCTTCACCGATGCCAAGGAAACCCAAGCCGGCACGTTCGAGCGGGCGAATGGCGGTACCCTGTTCCTAGACGAGATCGGAGAACTCCCGCTAGACGCCCAAGTAAAATTACTGCGTGTATTAGAAGAACGTAAGATTACCCGCATCGGAGGCAAGAAAGCGATCCCCGTCAATGTCCGGATCGTGGCGGCTACGAACCGGAACTTGGAAGAAGAAGTAAGACTGGGTAAATTCCGTCTGGACCTGCTCTATCGGCTGAATGTCTTCACCATACAGCTTCCACCCCTTAGGGAACGGAAAGAGGACATCCCGTTGCTGGCCGCATTTTTCCTTCGCAAACATAATTCCTTGCTCAATCTCTCGATCGAGAGCATCACGCCCGAGGCTATGGATCAGTTATGCGCCTACGACTGGCCCGGTAACGTACGGGATTTAGAGAACGCCGTACAAAGCGCCATGATACTCTGCGTAGACCGGCAAATCCATCCCGGACATCTGCCCGCCCGTATCAAAAGCTACCAGATGGAGCGACTGACAGCTCCTCAGGAAGCGGAAGAAGACACCTCGCTCCGTGATACAAACTCCTTGGCGGAGAAGGCCCGCATCCTGTCCGCACTGCAAAAGCATAACTATAACCGTACCCTGACCGCCGAGGCTTTAAATATCAGTAGAAAGACGCTATTCAACAAAATGAAACGTTATAATCTTGGCAACGAGTAATTTTTTACTAACTTTGATGCCTCAATAGAAATGTGTTACATTTAGATTTTAAATAAACAAGTATTATGGCGAAAATAAAAGGAGCTGTTGTTGTAAACACAGAGCGCTGCAAGGGATGCAACCTTTGCGTAGTAGCCTGCCCGTCGGATGTACTGGAGTTGCACCCGCGAGAAGTAAACAACAAGGGGTATCACTATGTGTACATGAAGAACCCGGACGCATGCATCGGTTGCGCTAGTTGCGGGTTAGTTTGTCCGGACGGTTGTCTAACGATCTACAAAGTAAAAATATAAAGTTATATCAAGATATGGCAGAAGATATAAAATTAATGAAGGGTAACGAGGCCATCGCCCATGCGGCTATCCGCTATGGCGTGGATGGTTACTTCGGCTATCCGATCACTCCGCAGTCGGAGATATTGGAAACCCTTATGGCAGAGATGCCGTGGGAAAAGACCGGCATGGTAGTCTTACAAGCGGAGAGCGAGGTAGCCGCTATTAATATGGTATACGGTGGAGCTGGCACTGGAAAGAAAGTGATGACCTCTTCTTCCAGTCCGGGCGTGAGCTTGAAACAAGAAGGTATTTCTTATATCGCAGGAGCGGAGCTTCCTTGTCTGATCGTGAACGTTATGCGTGGCGGTCCCGGATTAGGAACGATCCAGCCGAGTCAGGCTGATTATTTCCAGACCGTGAAAGGCGGTGGTCATGGCGATTACCGTTTGATTACCTTGGCACCCTCTTCCGTACAGGAGATGGCCGATTTCGTAGGCCTTGGTTTTGATCTGGCTTTCAAATACAATAACCCCGCTATTATCTTGGCGGACGGTATCATCGGACAGATGATGGAGAAGGTGGTATTGCCTCCCTATCATACCCGTCGTACCGAGGAAGAGATTATCGCTCAATGTCCTTGGGCCGTACAAGGAAAGAAGGGCGGACGCAAAGGTAACGTCATCACTTCCTTGGAGCTAGACCCGGCGAAGATGGAAGAGAACAATATCCGTTTCCAAGCGAAATATCGCAAGATCGAGGAAAACGAGGTTCGTTACGAGGAGTTCCAATGTGAGGACGCTGACTATCTATTGATCGCGTTCGGTTCTTCCGCCCGTATTTGCCAGAAGGTAGTTGAGATCGCCCGTGCGGAAGGTATCAAGCTTGGCTTGTTACGCCCGATCACGTTATGGCCGTTCCCTACAAAAGTGATCGCCGCTTATGCGGATAAGGTAAAAGGTATGTTATCGGTTGAGTTGAACGCCGGACAGATGGTAGAGGACGTTCGCCTAGCCGTAAATGGTAAGGTGAAGGTAGAGCACTTTGGCCGATTGGGTGGAATCGTATTCACCCCGGATGAGGTATTGAACGCGCTGAAGGAAAAATTATTCTGATCCGTATGACACGAGGAAGTAAAGCTGACGAGATATTGACGCTGGTTTTTATGCTACTGGCCATAGCTGCCGTGGTATGTTACTTCGCTGTTAGCGATAAGACCGTATTCTTGTATTGCGGTGGAGCGGCGATCGTATTGCGGCTGGTGCAATATGTCCTAAGATATATACATTAATAATTAAAGATTATGGAACTCAACGATATAATTAAACCGGAAAATCTGGTGTATGAAAAGCCCAGATTGATGAATGAAAATCCCATGCACTACTGCCCCGGTTGCAGCCACGGTGTGATACATAAGCTAATCGCCGAGGTTATAGCCGATATGGGTCTGGAAGATAAGACAATCGGTATCTCCCCCGTGGGATGTGCCGTATTCGCATATAACTACTTGGATATCGATTGGATCGAGGCAGCCCACGGACGTGCGCCAGCCATCGCTTCCGCCGTTAAACGCTTGAATCCGGAGAAGATGGTATTCACGTATCAAGGAGATGGTGACTTGGCGGCTATCGGTACGGCCGAGACGATTCATGCAGCCAACCGTGGCGAGAATATCGTGATCGTATTCGTAAATAACGCGATCTATGGTATGACCGGCGGACAGATGGCTCCGACTACACTGGAAGGTATGCCCACGGCTACCTGTCCTTACGGACGTAACATCGCCTTGAACGGTTACCCGCTGAAGATCGGTGATTTATTAGCCCAATTGGAAGGAACTTGCTTGGTAACACGCCAAAGCGTACAGACGGCCGCGGCCGTACGGAAAGCGAAGAAGATGCTTCGTAAGGCTTTCGAGAACGCTATGGCCGGTAAGGGTACTTCTGTGGTAGAGTTCGTCTCCACTTGCTCATCCGGCTGGAAGATGACTCCGGAAAAAGCCAATAAATGGATGGAAGCGAACATGTTCCCCTTCTACCCGCTGGGCGACTTAAAGAATGTTGAATAAGTAATACGGTAAACGACAATGAAACAAGAAATAATTATAGCAGGCTTCGGTGGACAAGGTGTATTGTCTATGGGTAAGATCTTGGCCTATTCCGGTTTGATGGAAGGCAAGGAGGTTAGCTGGATGCCTTCATACGGACCTGAGCAACGTGGCGGTACGGCCAACGTAACCGTTATCTTGAGCGACGAGCGTATTAGCTCACCCGTATTGAATGAATATGATATCGCTATTATCTTGAACCAACCTTCCATGGATAAGTTCGAGAGCAAGGTGAAACCGGGCGGTATCTTGATTTACGATGGTTATGGCATCCATACGCCGGCGAAACGTACGGATATTAACGTATATCGGGTAGATGCCATGGACGCCGCTACCGAGATGAAGAACGAGAAGGCATTCAATATGTTGATCTTAGGCGGGTTGCTTAATATCGTCCCGATGGTTCAATTGGAGAACGTCATGCTAGGATTGAAGAAATCCTTGCCCGAGCGTCACCATCATTTGTTGCCGATGAACGAGGCTGCCATTAAGAAAGGAATGGAGATTATACAGAAAATATAAGAAGCTCATTCATTGATGTGCCGATATGCCAATTAAGTTTTCTGATTGGCATATTGGCATATTTTATAATTGGCACATTATTTTTTGTTATATCTTTGCAACCCATGAAGTATTATCTATACATATTACTTTTTCTGATAGGAACGGCGGCTTCCGCGCATGCGCAAGGACGTTCCGGGAGCCGGGGAGGACGAGGTGGATTCTCGTTATCTAATTTATCATCCTCAAACAAGGAAATACCGGATAGCTTGCTGCAAACAGATAGCGCGGCGCTGAAATCAAAACGAATCATCGGTTATCGGCTCACGCCTCTTTTGGGAGAACGTTATATCGCTCCTATGGATACCAATCGATTAAATTTCGGGAATAGTACGTTGGTGGAAGCGAACTCATTGGCCGTAGGTTATCTGGCGAATGTGGGATCGCCGGCGCAAACCCGTATTTTTAACGAACGTAAGGAGGAACGTGATTTCATCTTCGCCGATGCCTATGATTATTATATCACGACCCCGACAAATGCTTATTTCTACGATACCAAAGTACCCTATACCCAAGTGACTTATACGACAGGAGGAGCCAGCCAGAATAAGATGGACCGACTGAAAGGGGTACTGACCATGAACTTTGGCAAGAAGATCAATGTCGGTGGCGAGATGGATTATATCTATAGCCGCGGATATTATAACTCCAACGGTAATAAATTATTAAGTTATCGTTTTTTCGGAAGTTATATCACCGACCGTTACGAGTTAAACGCTTATTTAAGTAATTTCAATTTCGTAAACTACGAGAACGGTGGACTTACAAATGACCAGTATATCACGAATCCCGATGACTTGGCCGAGAATCAAAGAAATATCGATAGTAAATCATACCCTGTCCGTTACACGGACACATGGAACCGTGTCCGTGGAAAACAATATTTCCTGACACAGAGATACAATCTCGGTTTTACCAAAGAATTGGAAGAAACCGATGAGGAAGGGAACGTAAAAGAGGTATTCATTCCGGTTTCCAGTATCATCCATACCATCGATTACGAAGATAATCGTAGGCGCTTTATCTCTAATGATGCCGGGATCGATACTTGCTACACTCATCTTTATGGTATGGACGCATCTTTGAATGACCAGACTTCCTCATGGAATTTAAAGAATACTTTTGCGTTGGCCTTGCGGGAAGGTTTCCAAGATTGGGCTAAGTTCGGGCTGACCGCCTTCGTTACTTTCGAGAAACGCCGGTTTAGATTGGCATCCCAAGTTCCCGGACTGGATTACGGTCCGGATGGTCGTGGAAGCTCTGAGCCGAGTACATTAAATTTCCCTACTTCCGAGGTATATGATGAGTTTACGACCTACATCGGAGGCGAATTATCCAAACGCCGTGGTAGCCTTCTTACCTACAATGTCCGTGGAGAATTAGGACTTGCGGGAAGTGACGCCGGAGAGGTTCGAGTGAGCGGAGACTTACAGACCAAATTCAAGCTTTTCAAGAAAGACGCTACCATCAAGGCGGAAGGATATATCAAGAATATCACCCCGGCGTTTTACCAACGTCACCATCATGGGCGTTACTATTGGTGGGATCTATCATTGAAAAATGTGCAAAGGATTTACGCCGGAGCGAAAATCAACTTGGAATCCACCCGTACCCAGTTATCCGGAGGAGTGGAAAGTATCCAGAATTATGTATTCTTCAACGGCAAAGGTTTGCCGGAGCAAAGCAGTAAGAACATCCAAGTTGTCTCAGCCCGTATCAAGCAAGATATCATGTACCGTGCGTTCGGATGGGAAAATGAGGTAGCCTACCAGCTTTCTAGCGAGAAGTCTCAACTTCCGTTGCCGGATATCAGCGCATACTCGAATATATATCTAGCGTTTAAGTTGGCGAAAGTATTAACCGTACAGATTGGCGCGAACGTATACTACAACACCGCTTATTACGCTCCTTATTACGAGCCGGCTACCCAGCAGTTCCAAGTACAGGAAGAAGACAAGAAAGTGAAGGTTGGCAATTATCCGTTGATCAACGCTTATGCGAATTTCCATTTGAAGCAAGCTCGCTTCTTCATCATGGCATACAATCTAGGCTCTAAGTTCGTTGACCCGAATTACTTCTCTCTTGCGCATTATCCGTTGGACCCGATGGTCTTGAAAATGGGCATCTCCGTGACTTTCAATAATTAATCGATTGCCATGAGATCTAAGAAGTTGCTTATCCTATACGCTTTTCTACTGATTGTCGCTGTAACGACAATGATACAGCTTTGGAGATTCAACCAACGTCCTCAAGAAATCGGGCCTCGTGATTATCCGGAAATCAAGGAAGAAGGAATTCTCCGGATGATAACCGAATACAATCAATCCGGGTATTTCGTATCAGGCGATACAGTGCAAGGTTTTCAATACGAGCTTAGCCAAGCGATCGCTAAATTATCCGGATTGGAGGTTCAGACGCATTTGGAAATGAGTTTAGCGAAAAGCTTCGAGGAATTATCGGACAACAAATGCGACGTAATCGCAAGAAACATACCCATCACCTCCGAGATGCGGGAAAACTACCTGTTCACCGAACCGATCGTTCTCAACAAGCAAGTCTTGGTACAACGTACGGCAGAGGCGAACAACGGACAAGCCCCTATCCGTAACCAATTGGATTTAGCCCAAAAGACTTTATACATACCGAAAGATTCCCCGGCCTTATTGCGTCTGCAAAATCTGGGACACGAGATAGGCGATACGATCTACGTGGTGGAAGATGAGTTATATTCTACCGAGCAGCTTATGATCATGGTAGCCAAAGGCGATATCGATTATGCCGTATGCGACCAACAAATCGCCCGCATGACCCAGAAAAACCTGCCGGAAGTCGATATCCTAACGGATGTCAGTTTTACCCAATTGCAATCGTGGGCGGTCCGTAAAGACTCCCCTGTGCTACTGGATAGCCTAAATAGTTGGCTCCAGCAAATCAAGAACAGTGGATTATACGACCAAATTTATGAGCGCTATTACAAATAGCGCTATTCGTGAGACGGCAAAATAAAGGAGAACTCTGAACCTACCCCTAATTCGGAAGTAACATGTATCGAACCTCCCATCTTAACAACTAATCCTTTGCAGATAGCTAGTCCTAATCCGATACCTTCCATATAGTCGTTTATTTTCACGAAACGACCGAAGACATCTTTCAATTTGTCCTTATCGATACCGATTCCCGTATCCCTTACGTAAAAACGTAATTGATTATCCGGTCGAATGGTATATCCCATCGTGATGCTACCTTCTTTCGTGTTCTTGATAGCGTTGTTCACCAAATTATTAATCAACTGCAACAGACGCATGCTATCCGTACCGAACATATGGTGGTCAGCCCCTTTCTCCAAAACCAACTTGACTCCTCCCGGAACCCGTAACTTGGCGGAAGCATAAATCGTATCCATCAATTCACTGACATCTAATTGCTCATATGTGATCTTTATCGCATCCGCCTCGATCTTCGAGATATCCAAGATATCATTGATCAATTGCATCAACAATTGGTTATTCATCTTAATCACATCGTAGTACGACATACGTTCCTCATCCGTATCAGCAAAAGCCATCAATTCAGAGAAGCCGGTAATCGCATTCAAAGGAGTCCGGATCTCATGGCTCATATCCGCCAGATATTTCGATTTCATCTTATCAGCGGCCTCGGCCTTCACCTTCGCCTCCTCAAGGCTTAATTCTTGATTCTTCCGTTCCTGAATATTCGTTGAACATCCAAGGATAACCGAAGGTCTTCCCTTATCGTCCCGTTCATACACGGTAGCGAATACCTCTCTCCAAACATATTCCTTCTTGCCGGGAAATAGCATACGTGCCTCGATCCTTGCCTCAGAGATTTCCCCTCGGCAAAGACGGGTAAACATATTATGATAATGTTCTTGATCATCCGGATGCGCCCGGCTGATAAACTGCCCCCATGACACCTCTATCATATCTTCCGACATGGTATTCCAATCGTTCAAGGTCACAACGGAATCCTTGAAATTATGGGTACTGTCCGGATCGATGAAGATCGAGCATGTACGTATATCACTTATCCGCAATGCCATTTTCGTCAAGATCCGGGTTCTTCTCAAAGTATTCTCCGTAGCCAACTCGGAAGTTATATCTCTCCATAAAGCCAAGACAAGCGGCTTGCCATTATTTAGGGAAATAGGATATTTAGCGACCTCTATATCCCGGTAATCGCCGGAGGCCGATTTTACCTTGCCCTTGAATCTAGCGATCAGTCCTGTCTTGATCACGTTCATATCGGTTTCCAGACGCTCCTCGGCGGTCATCAAGGCATTATAATTCACCTCGAAATCATCATGTCCCTCGATTTCCCGGGTTTCAATACCCGTTATTTCCTCCATAAAATGATTCCAATACAGATAATTAAAATGGTTATCCCCATCTTTCACGAAAACCCCCAACGGTAACCGATCTAATATCGTATTGATCAGTTCTTGTAGATTTTTTTCTGTTTTCAGAGAAGATACATTGCGTGTATAAACGATCACAAGCTCCTCATTAAAAAGGCTTGCTTGCGATAGATAATAATAGTTCTTTCCTTCAAAAGAGACCTCAAAAGAGAAATCCACTTTCACTTGCTCCTCGAAAACACGTTCAACCGCAGCTCTATAGATCTCATATTGATCGTAGTTCTTCCCGTCCGGGAACAACGCTTGAGGTTGCTTTCCGATACAGTTATTCGCTAAATAATGATAATAATCGTCTTTTGCAGAAATAACCTTGACAAGAGTAAGATTTCGATCTACTAATACAATCGTATCGGGACTCTTCTCCATGATCATCTCTAATCCAGACTGAACGTTACTTCCGCTTTCTAGACTATTCATATTAATTCTTTCGTTTTTGGGGTATAACTCGGGGATAAAGGTATTTATTTTTCTATTTATCACCAAAGAGAAACCTACCTATTGCATAATATTTCTAAATAATCTTTATCTTTACCGGGAATTTGAATGTAAAGAGATGAGATTTGATGAATTAGATTTGGAAGATGCCGTATTAGACGGGCTTTATGACATGAATTTTGACGAAACGACTCCAGTCCAAGAGTTAACGATTCCTGTCATTTTAGAAGGTAAAGACATCATCGCTTGCGCACAGACCGGAACCGGTAAAACGGCGGCGTATGTTTTGCCAGTTATTAATGAACTAAGCAAAGGTTGTCATCCGACAGACGCGGTGAATGCGGTCATTATGGCACCGACCCGGGAATTGGCTCAACAAATAGACCAACAAATTCAAGGATTCACTTATTTTATACCTTCCGTATCCGCAGTAGCCGTGTATGGAGGTACCGACGGAATCGCTTGGGAACAACAAAAGAGAGGTTTAGAGATGGGTGCGGATATCGTGATCGCTACCCCGGGACGTTTATTGTCCCATATTAAGTTAGGTACTGTAGATTTGTCTAAAGTGTCGTTCTTCGTCTTAGACGAGGCGGACCGCATGCTGGATATGGGTTTTTATGACGACATCATGCAGGTTCATAAACAGCTGCCCCCCTACTGCCAGACGATCATGTTCTCGGCTACCATGCCGCCTAAGATCCGGACGTTGGCTAAAACCATCCTAAAAGATCCGGAAGAAGTCAAGATCGCTATCTCACGCCCACCCGAATCTATCATGCAAACCGCATATATCTGCTACGATCCACAAAAGCTCAAGATTCTACAAGATCTCTTCACTCAAAGCCGCCCTCAACGGGTAATTATCTTCTCCTCTTCTAAAATGAAGGTGAAAGAATTAGCGTCTACCTTAAAAAGATTAAAGTTCAATGTAGCCGCCATGCACTCGGATCTAGAGCAATCCCAAAGGGAGGAGGTCATGAAAGAATTCAAGAGCGGACATATCGATATCCTTGTGGCTACGGATGTCGTAGCACGTGGAATTGATATCAATGACATCAAGTTGGTCGTGAACTTCGATATCCCGCATGATCCGGAGGATTACGTACACCGAATCGGACGTACGGCACGGGGTACGAACGGCGAAGGATTGGCCATTACTTTCGTATCGATCGACGAACAAGCACAATTCAAGCGCATAGAGGATTTCTTGGAAAAAGAGGTTTATAAGATACCGATCAGCCCGGAATTCGGCGAAGTGCCCTTGTATGAGCCGGAAAAATACGGTATGAATAAAAGAGGCAGAGGACGACCTCGTAAAAGTGAGGATAAAAGATCATCCTCGAGCCCACAAAAACGAAATATGGGACATCGTGGAAGACCTAAAAAGGCGCAATAAAAGCACTATACTTTTTAATAGAAAAACACTATACTTTTGGAGCTAAAACAATATTGTTTTGAACTCAAAAGTATAGTGTTTTTTATGGGATATTATCAACCGTTCATGGATGCCAAGAATTCCATGTTATCAACGGTTTGTTCCATCCGTTGCTTAACAAATTCCATAGCCTCCATTGAGTTCATGTCTGATAGATATTTGCGTAAGACCCACATACGGTTCAACGTGCTCTCATCCTGCAATAAATCATCACGGCGAGTACTGGAAGCCGTGATATCCACAGCCGGATAGATACGTTTATTGGATAATTTACGATCCAATTGTAACTCCATATTACCCGTACCCTTGAATTCCTCGAAGATCACGTCGTCCATCTTAGAGCCAGTCTCCGTAAGGGCGGTGGCTAGAATCGTAAGGCTACCGCCATTCTCAATATTACGGGCAGCACCGAAGAAACGCTTCGGCTTCTGCAACGCATTTGCGTCCACACCACCGGAAAGCACCTTACCGGAAGCCGGTTGTACCGTATTATAAGCACGAGCCAAACGAGTGATCGAGTCCAGAAGAATCACGACATCATGACCACATTCTACCATTCGTTTCGCCTTGTTCAATACGATCTCAGCGATTTTCACGTGACGTTCAGCCGGTTCGTCGAATGTAGAAGCGATTACTTCCGCATCCACGCTACGAGCCATATCCGTAACCTCCTCCGGACGTTCGTCGATCAATAATATAATCATATAAACCTCGGGATGGTTGTAAGCGATAGCGTTCGCGATATCTTTCAACAACATCGTCTTACCGGTTTTCGGTTGAGCGACGATCAAACCACGTTGCCCTTTTCCGATCGGGGAGAATAAATCAACCACACGTACGGCGATATTATCGTATACTTTCGGTGATTTACGTGCCGTAAGCATGAATTTCTCATCCGGGAATAACGGGGTCAAATGATCAAAAGGAACCCGGTCGCGAACCTCTTCCGGCGTACGTCCATTGATCTTGTCCACTTTCACCAACGGGAAATACTTCTCACCTTCCTTCGGCGGACGGATCGAACCTTCTACCACGTCACCCGTTTTCAAGCCAAATAACTTGATCTGGGATTGAGAGACATAAATATCGTCCGGTGAAGTCAAATAGTTATAATCTGAAGAACGAAGGAAACCGTAACCATCTTGCATCATCTCCAATACGCCGGTTCCTGTAAGGATGCCGTCAAACTCATACATTTTCTCTTGAGCCTGCTGGTTGTTATTTGCGTTATTGTTATTACGGTTGTTATTATGATTATTCTGTCGATTGTTCTGTCGAGAATTATTCTGCTGGGGAGCGGCCTCGGATTGAGATTTGTTAGCCTCGGGTTTCGGAGCGGAGAACGGGAAAATTTGATCCAATACGGATTTAGCGTCCGGATGGCGAAATACGATGCGCTTAGGCTCTTCTTCCGTCGCTTGTGGTGAAGTGGTTTCTTCCGCTACCTCTACCGGAGTCGTATTTTCCGGCAAAGCGGCTTCTTCTTCCGTTTCAAGTTCCGCCACAACAGGAGGCAACAACGGTTTCTCCACCGGGCTCTCTACTATCGCCGGAGTTTCCACGGCCGAGATTTCCGTTACCGTAGAGATCGTTTGCGGCTCTTTCGAAACCACCACTTCCTTGTTATCCTCGGAAGGAGCGATAGCGCCCGCTACCTTTTCCTTTTTCTCGATACGGACTCTTTTTTTACGTTCAGGTTGCTCTTTCTTGTCAGCCGGAGCAGCCACTGGCTTTTCCGGAGCCTGTTGGGTACTCTCTACAGCCTCGGCAGTCTCAGCCTTCGCTACTTTAGGAGAAGCGGCTTTAGCCGGACGGCCTCTCTTACGGCCCTCTACAGGCTTCTTAGCCTCTTTCTCTTTCATCTTTTCAGCCTGAATGCCGGCATAGGAGATCGCTTGCTCATCAAGAATCCGATAAACCAACTCTTCTTTCTTTAAGCTGCTAACTTTTTTTATTCCCAACTCTTCCGCGATACTTTGAAGTTCGGGAAGAAGTTTTTCATTTAGTTCTAGAATGTTATATTTCTGCATATTGCGAAGTAATAATATAAATGGCACATACACACGGATCACATATGCAAACACGACGTACGCCCAATGGTATCATTGTATCTTTATTAAATTATAATTTTCATGTAATAACCGGATTGTTCAGCTAATTTGAACCATTAGTAACATATCTGCGGAGTAAATCTTCGCAAATGTAAGAATATTTTTACAATAAACGAGGATTTAGCCCAAAAAATTCACAATTAGCACACGTTTTGTTGATTCGTCTATACGAAAACGATTATCAGTCCTTTCTCCTACCACCCAAACGATAGCGTCGCCACTACAAAGAAGCCATGTGCGCTCCTTCTCAATCCGGCTAAATTTATGATCGGAGAAATAGTCACTCAACTTCTTACGTCCTTTCATTCCGAAGGGAATAAACCAATCGCCTTCTTTCCAAGTCCGCAATGTTAAAGGGAAATCGAGTTTATCATAATCCAAATAAGCGATCCGCTTATTCTTCTCGATAGGGAAACCTATAGTTATAACAAGTTTTTGGAAAGATAGTTCAATAGGTTCATGATTAATACCCTTTTCCGGATCTAAAACGAAGGTTCGCTCTTCCTTCTTCTCTAAAGAAGTGATCCATAAATAATCCCGATCCTTCAGCAAACGATGAGTGGAAGAGTAAAACAGCTTACCAGGCTCCTTGGTCAAGGCAGCGAAAATATCGTCCGAGACCAGACGGGTAAAACCATATTCTTTTAATAACTCATACAAAATCGTCTCCGGAGCCGGAAACCGCATCAACGCCCCGATAGAAAAACGATCATCCGATATGACAACCTCTTTCCGGGCTTGTTCCAATACATATATATATATAGTCTCTGCGGCAGAAAGATGCTCGGCGGAACGTGCGATGGTATTCCGGGCCGATGGATTTATCTCCTCCAAAAGCGGCAACACATTCAAACGGATGAAATTACGGGTATAAGCATCCGATAAATTCGTGCTATCCACCATATAGGCGTAGCCTTGATCCGCCAGCCAAGCCAAGATATCCTCACGGCTTACGCACAGCAAAGGACGGACGATGAAACCATTCCTCGGACGGATCCCGCTCATCCCCCGGATTCCCGTGCCCCGTATCAAATTCATCAAGACCGTCTCCACACTATCGTCCCGGTGATGGGCGACGGCGGTCGCCTGCCCTCCCAACCGCTCCCGCATCTCCTCAAACCAAACATAGCGCAATTCACGGGCAGCCATCTCTATCGAGAGATGCTTCTCTCCGGCATAAGAGATCGTATCGAAATCTATCTTATGAAAGGGTACTTCCAAAGATTCCGCGAACTCACAGGCAAATACCTCATCCCGATCCGACTCCTCCCCACGCAAATGAAAGTTACAATGAAGCGCTATACACGGATATCCCAAACGCACCAATACGCCCAACAAAGCCACAGAATCGGCACCACCGCTCAATCCGACCAAAACCGGACGATCCTCGGATAACAGCCGGTACTTCTCTATATATAAACGTATCGTATGTATCATAACATCTTTGTATTAAAAACAATAATGGCCCTAGCCGGTTTTAGCTAGAGCCATTACTTATAGATCTTTTGAATTAATCTTCTACACCTGCTAATTCCGGGTCGATCATAATACGACCACAGTATTCGCAAACAATAATTTTCTTACGCAACTTGATATCCAATTGCTTCTGAGGCGGGATCTTGTTAAAGCAACCACCGCAAGCGCCACGTTGCACATAAACAACAGCCAAACCGTTACGAGCACCTTTACGGATACGCTTGAAAGCGGTCAACAAACGAGGTTCGATAGCGGCTTCCAGCTTCTTCGCTTTCTCACGAAGTTTCTCCTCATCCTGCTTTGTCTCGGAAATGATCTGCTCCAACTCGCTCTTTTTCTGAACCAAGTCAGCCTTACGGCCTTCCAGCTTCTCAGTCAGTTCAGCGATATCTTTTTTCTTAGCGTCTACCGCCTCTCCGAATTCACGGATTTTTTTCTCTGAGAACTCAATTTCCAAACCTTGGAACTCGATCTCCTTAGACAGGTTATCAAACTCCCGGTTATTACGCACATTATCTAATTGTGCCTTATAGCGATCTATCAATGTGGTAGATTCCGTGATCTTATGCTTTTGCTCAACAACAGAAGTCTCAAACTCCTTGATCTCCGCTTGATAGTTCTGGAGACGTGTTTCCAGTCCTGCGATCTCGTCCTCCAAGTCTTGAACCTCCAGAGGAAGCTCACCACGAAGGGTCTTGATCTTATCAATTTCAGTCATCATCGTCTGAAGTTGATACAGCGTAGAAAGCTTTTCTTCAACCGTATATTCCTTTTCAGCTGATTGTTTATCTGTAGCCATTCTATAAATATTTTACTGGGTTTGAATTAACATTCGAAAAATGTACCGCAAAGGTAGGGAATTTTTTCGATATTATGTTATAAAATATGTCTTTTGTACAGATTTCCGATTCATAATGACCGATAACCGCCAGTAGAATCTGGTCCTCCACATCGTAAAAATCGTTGTACTTCGCCTCCCCCGTTATAAAGACATCGGCACCATACGCAATAGCGTCCTTGATCAAGAAAGCGCCGCTGCCTCCGCAGATAGCGACTTCTCGGATAGGCTTACCCGTAAATGGGGAATGCTTCACGCAACCGACGTTAAACAGGGCCTTGATCCGTAACAAGAAACTCAACTCATCTTCCTCGGCAGGCAACTCTCCCACTACACCGGAACCTGCCTGTTCCCATGTGTTTGATAACGAATAAAAATCAAAAGCCGGCTCCTCATACGGGTGAACGGATAACAGAGCACGGGTCACCGCTGTCTTCTTGAATGCCGGAAGGATCATCTCCATACGCACCTCTTTCTCTACATGCACCTCGCCGATCTCACCACAAAACGGATTGCATCCCGCATTGGCACGGAATGTTCCCTCGCCATGTAAATTATAACTGCAAGCATCATAGTTCCCGATACTTCCCGCACCGGCATTGAACAAGGTATTCCGCATGATCTCGGCATAAGCCTCGGGGACAAACGTCACCAACTTCAACAAAGCGCCTTTTTGGGGGCTCAAGATCCGTACATTTTGCATGCCGATCAACTCTGCCAAACGGTAATTCACGCCTCCTACGGCATTATCAAGATTGGTATGGGCGGCATAAACCACCAAATCATACTTACACGCCTTCATCATACAACGCTCGATATAATTGGAGCCTGTCAACGACTTAAACGACTTAAAGGCCAAAGGATGATGAGAGATGATCAAATTGCATCCCATCTCGATCGCTTCATCGAGCACCTCCTCGGTAACATCTAGGCATAACAACACACCCGTCGCATGCTGGTTCACGTCGCCAACTTGCACACCCGCATTGTCAAAACCTTCTTGAAGCGGCAGCGGGGCGTAATGCTCGATTTCTCTCAATATATCTTTAACCTTTACCATGCTAAATATCTTTTGATTTATGTTCGGGAGAAAAAGTAATTTCTTTCGGAAGAAAAGAAAATTCCATTCGGATGGAACAAGATTCCTATTCGAATGGAATTTCAGATTGGATTATTTCTTGATATCAACGATCAAATTCAGTTCATCCAACTGGGCTGGATCCAAGACACCCGGAGCATCGAGCATAACATCTCGTCCGGAATTGTTCTTCGGGAAAGCGATACAGTCGCGGATAGAATCCAAACCGGCGAACAAAGACACGAAACGATCCAAGCCATAAGCCAAACCTCCATGAGGAGGCGCTCCGTACTTGAACGCATTCATCAAGAAACCGAATTGCTCTTGCGCTCTTTCTTCGGTGAATCCTAACAGCTTGAACATCTTATCCTGTAATTGGCTGTCGTGGATACGGATAGAACCACCACCCACTTCAACGCCATTGATAACCATATCATACGCATTCGCACGAACAGCGCCCGGATCCGTGTCCAACAACGGTATATCATCCGGATTCGGAGAGGTAAACGGATGGTGCATAGCGTAGAAACGTTGATCGTCCTCGTTCCATTCGAACAGCGGGAAGTCGATTACCCACAAGCAAACGAACTTATCCTTGTCACGAAGACCTAATTGATTACCCATCTCTAAACGCAACTCGCAAAGTTGCTTACGAGTCTTCATCGCATCGTCGCCGGAAAGGATCAAAATCAAATCACCCGCCTTAGCGCCGAACGCATTCTTCATTTCTTGAAGAACCTCTTGGCTATAGAATTTATCTACGCTTGATTTTACGTTACCATCCGCTTCCACACGAGCGTAAACCAAACCTTTAGCACCTACTTGCGGACGTTTCACGAACTCAGTCAACGCATCCAGTTGTTTACGGGTATAGCTCGCTGCACCTTCCGCACAGATACCACCTATGTAAGCGGCGTTATCGAATACAGAGAAGCCATGGCCTTTCATGATGTCCATCAACTCAACGAACTTCATGCCGAAACGCAAGTCCGGTTTATCGCTACCATATTGTTTCATAGCGTCTTGCCAAGTCATACGAATAAACGACTCCTTAAACTCGACACCACGGATTACCTTAAACAAATGTTTCGCCATGCCCTCGAACATATTCAAGACATCCTCTTGCTCCACGAAGCTCATCTCACAGTCGATCTGCGTGAACTCCGGCTGGCGATCCGCACGCAAATCCTCGTCACGGAAACATTTTACGATCTGGAAATAACGGTCGAAACCGGAAACCATCAACAATTGCTTCAAGGTCTGCGGAGACTGAGGCAAAGCGTAGAACTGTCCCGGGTTCATACGGGAAGGAACCACGAAGTCACGGGCACCCTCCGGGGTAGAATTTACAAGAACCGGAGTCTCTACCTCCAAGAAACCTTGCTCATCCAAATAGCGGCGAACCTCAAACGCCATTCTATGACGAAGTTCCAGATTCTTACGAACGCAAGCACGGCGCAAGTCCAGATAACGATATTTCATACGCAAGTCATCACCGCCATCTGTCTCCTCCTCGATCGTGAACGGAGGGGTAAGCGCAGAGTTCAGAACATTTAATTCAGAAACGATCAACTCAATATCACCTGTCGGGATATGCGCATTCTTGCTGGAACGTTCACGAACCGTACCCGTAACCTGAATCACGAATTCACGGCCCAGTTTATTCGCCTTTTCGCAAAGAGCTGCATCAACCTCTTGATTAAATACCAACTGAGTAATACCATAACGGTCGCGGATATCGACAAATGTCATTCCTCCCATTTTGCGGGTTTTCTGCACCCAACCGGCCAGTGTAACCACCAGACCTTCATCCGCAAGGCGCAAGTCGCCACAAGTTCTTGTTCTATACATCTTTATTATTTAATTTGCTAGATTTACCAATCTTTATACCTCGGTTTATTACAAACCGCAACCGCAAAGATAATACTATAAATCTTAATAATTATTCTTTTGAGCAAATTAAAATACGTTTTACCCTCTGCTACCCAAGCTGTCCGTATCGGGATTAATCTCTTTCACAGCCTCCTTTACATCCTTGGCCGTTATTTTCTTCTCATTTTTAACAGCGATTTGCTCTACGGGATACTTTTCCTCCATCTCCTCCAATTTAGAGTCTACGGATGTTTTTGAATCATTTGTTTTCATATTCTTCATTTTATTAACGTAATAATAGATATTAAACAGGCAAGCATTACCAATGGTTCATGCCTTATAATAAAAAGAGATAAAAGAGTGTATACTTAAAATTATAAAAATCCGCATAAATCGTATCAATATAAAGCCTTTTAATACAGGATTTATCACTTAGTAATCTTTTCAAAAAATAAAAAAATAACGGGATATATCAAAAACTTTAAATCATACTATCCTGTTGATTATATCAAACGTCTAAACTTTATCAAGTCAAATATGAATACTAGAAATTACATATATTTATTCACATCTTTATGGCTATGTATATCTTGCATAAAAGAAGACATAAAACCTTGTCCTCCTTTACAAATAAATATAGAGGTAAAAGACAAGAACTATTTTAACATAAATAACATAGAGCTTGAAGAACACAAAGGTGAAAATCTGCCGTTTAAAGAATATATACCGACACTTCATTATACATTATACGACTTTAATACGGGAAATATAGTTGAACAAAAGAATGTATTTAACGTAAGTGGTGATGAAAAGACATTTCAAATCACGTTTCCTGAAAATATGCCGTTAGGTAAATATGTATTTACGGTATGGGGAGGTTTAGCCGATGAGACTGCTTTAAAAGATGATCCAGAGAAAGCGACATTACATGTAGGGAACAAGGAGGGTGACGATCTTTACCTATCGAATGATACACTTATATATAACGTTGATAATTATCATTATACAATAAATATGGAACGTACAAAAGGTAAGCTAATCGTACAGTTAGTAAACTTGCCGCGTGCGATCGTTCATTCAGAGAACTCAATAGACAGTCTTTTCAAACGAGTAGACCGTCACTTTAATTATTCAGAATCTACATCCGTCTATAAACAATCTGACTGGAAAACGGCGTCCGAAACTGTCATTAAAACAATGCTGGCACCATCCGGAAAAGATCAATATTCGCTGTTAAGGCTAAACTTCTACGCTACCGCTCAGCACGATCTTCCAGCCCTCACACCCAAAGGTATAAATATCGCTATGAGAAGGAATGAACTGACAGTACTAAAATACGTGTATGATGATAGCGGAGATTTCAGGATTTACATGTTGGTAAACGACAGCTGGGAACAACAACACGGTCTCGTGATCAACTAAACAAATCTGTAATTAACAATTAATGTTTCACTTTAATTTTCAAAACGATGAAGAAGTTTTTATGTTTAGCAGCGACAGGCATGTTCTTGTTCTCTGCATGTAGTAATGATGATGATCCAAAGGATGATCCGAGCCAAGGTTCTCCGGTAGGGCAAGAACTAGTACTCCGTGTAGCTAATACCGGTGATGGGCTGACGACAAAGGCTGGACGTCCGCTATATAGCTCGGAGGCCGCGCAGACGATCGACAAAGTAAAGGTGGCTATATTCTCTCTAGGGGCAAGTGATGCTATCACAGGTTGTGTCTATGATAAGGAATACGCTCAGTGGAGCGATGCCTCCTCTCCTTCCGGAATCATATATAACGGCTCAACCTATGATGGTTCGGCGGATCATGGCCGCTATGCGACATTAAACCTCAAAACCGAGATCACAAGCGGAGCTAATACCGGCTTAGACCCCGGGAGTTATTTAGTATATGCGGTTGGTTATACCTCCTCCGGATCAAACTATACACACGCCCCGGCTCTTACTGACATTGCCAAAGGTTGGTCTGGCGCAAGCACATTCAATCATGTTACGAGTACAACCGCAGGAGAGGGTGAAGAGATCTTTGCCGGATCTATCCAAAAGATTACCGTTGATAACAATCGGAATTTTGCGTTAACAGCGAATGTCGCTAACAACGTGCTTTATCTACATCGCCAAGTAGCCGGCGTATTTGGATATTTCAAGAATATTCCCGCCAAGGTAGACAATAAAGACGCCGTTAAACTACGTTTGGTTTCCTCTGGTAAAAACACTCAATTGGATATGACTAATTTCAACAGTAGCTTCAGAAAAACAGGAGGCACTAATGTAAAATATGTCGTAAATGGTAAAACTCCAGCAACAGCAACAGCTAAATTCCATAATTCCACGGGTGCCAATGACGCCGCTGTCCTCTATGAAATTAATTTAAGCGACTGGTTTAAAGGAACACCGATGGATGTTAATGACGATGGCTTGTTAAATGATCAAGACGCAGGAACGGAGATATCTCCGACTTGGGTAATACCGGCAGCCATGAGCGCAGATTTCAATGCCAAAAAGGGAACCGTCTTCGCTAGCAATTTCGTTATACCATTCGCGAATCAAAACAAGAATACATTAGAATTACAATTATTAGATAATAGCAATACGATCATAAAATATTGGACCGTAAACTTAGCGGCCGCTCAATCTAATGTGGTACAAATAGACAATAGTACCATCCCGAATGAGTCAACCTCCAGTTATAGTTTAGTACGTAATCATTTGTATTCTATCGGAGAAAAAACGATAGCCAAACCAAGCAATCCTGAAACTCCCGGTGGTGGAGAGGTAGAGGAACCTGAAGATCTTTTCAAAGGTCAAATCATTACTCTTCGTGTAAATGATAACTGGGAGTTAATCCACAAACTAGTTGTTGAATAGAAAGAGTACAAACTTAATAAAATAGACGGAGCGGCATAGAAGTCGCTTCGTACTATTCCTTTTGCAATACAAGACATATATCCGGCATTACCAGAGTTTAAATAGATCATGAGAAAATATATACCTATAATAATCCTGCTCGTTTTATCAGCGTTCAACGTACGAATGGCCGAAGGATTAACCCGTAAAGCATTAGTGGCTCCCGATTGTATGATAAACAATTTAATAAACGTAGCGAAAGTAGCTTCCGGCGTGACAAATATGGATTATTTGCTGGATGAGAACTTAAACAATTACGCAACATTTAGTGGTGTAGCCGGAGTCGATGTAGCCGTAGGACCCGTCGTACGAATCAAGGACCTTAAAAACGTATACCCCGCCGGTACTACAGCCGGTTTCTGTATCCAAGCAGGAGGAAATAGTAGTATCCTATCTTTAGATGTATTGAAAGGTATAGGTATTATGCTCTATAAAGGAGGGGTCTTACAAGAAACAATTCTAGTCAAAGAGGGACAAAACACCAGCGCTCTCAGCCTTCACTTGATACAACTACCGGGGCAACAGGAGGCCGTATCCTATCTTACCGTTACGTCCACCAAAGATTTTGACGAAGTCGGACTTATCAATACCGGAGTAGGTGTAGCCGCTCTCGGCGAATTAAAGATCAGATACGCTTTCGTGGGGGATGCCGTAGAAAAGACTTTAACTACCAATAACTCGATACCAGGATTGAGCGCAAGTGGATCTGCGCTAAGCACCACCAACACTGCCAATCTAATCAACCCGATCTTAACAGATGCCGCTACAGTTAGTGCACTCATCGGAACAGCTTATGTTGAATTAGCATGGACCAACGACAACCCTGCAGGAACGGAAGTTGGTTTCAAATACAAAGATGCGGGTATATTAAATATAAGTTTATTAGCTACTACAAAGTTAACACTCACGGATAGCAAAGGAAATACATCCACGACAACCCTTGATCCTTCGGTTCTGGGATTAGGAGTTCTTTCTCAAGGATTAGTTCAAGTATCCATCGTTGCAGGTCAAGCTTTCAACAGAGTCAGGTTATCTTTTACTAGTGTGGTAAACACAAGCGTTAAATCCGTCTACTATGGTTACACCTATGATCCTTTAACAGCTCCCCATCATCATGATTTAGGTCTAACCGTTAATACGACGATATGCTCCGACCAAACCACTTACCAACTTACAGGAAATAGCGATATCACAAAATGGGAAGTCGTAAGCCAACCCACGGGAGAGAACGTAGCAGTCTCATCCACCGGAAAAGTTACAAATATGACTGCCGGAGTAACCGGAGACTACGTATTCCGGGCGACCGCCTCAGATGGTGATAGCGGATTAGTGACAATTACAAAAGGCATACAGACAACCGTCTCAAGCGGATGTAACCAACCCGTGACCGATGTATCTCTATCTACAAAAATTAACGAATCAAGCGGAAGTTTGATCTCTCTAAGCAATATAAGCCATAAAGAGAATATTATTGATGCCAACATGAGTACCTACGCCGAATATACCGGAGGCCTAAATCTTGTGGATAACTTGCAGATTATAGGTGTAAAGAAAAATAGCGGGACATTCAGTGATGGCACGGCGAAAAGAGTCGGGTTCGTTGTAGAGACCAGTTCCACTTTATTGAGCGCCAACCTTCTCCAATTTTTCCAGATAAGAGTATATAATAACCAGACTAAAACCTACGAGAAAGTAATAGATAATTCAAATGTGATATCGGCAGGCGTAATCGGAAGCGATGGATCGCTAAAAGTCCGTTATAGCATTACAGTGCCTGCGGATAAGAGTTTCAACGAAATAACTTTATGGAAAAGCGGTGTGCTTTCTACCAACCTTTCTACCTTGCGCATTTATGGCGTATTCGTAGAACCGGCCAACTTGAATTGCTACGATAATCCGATAGGTTGTAGCACGACTATGATATCAACCGATAAGACTGGGGCAAGTATCAACTACGCCTACACAGGGATCAATGCTCTTGCAAGTGTTGGCGGTACGATACTGAACCTCGCAAACCTAATTGATAACGATCCTACCACCTATACCTCCATCGGTGGAATCGGAGTTGCGTCATCCGTTAGCATAGCCGTCAAAGTCGGAGGCGTACTCAACGCCACTCATAATATTGGATTGATCATCGACAAGGCCACATATTTAGCTGGAGTATCTGTAGGAAGTTGGATGACCCTATCTACCTATTACAAAGGAACCGCTACCGGTGAAGTACTTACAAACTGGAGCGTACTGGGATTAGACGCTATCGGCTATGGAGATAAGGAGTATCTAACCATGCGCCCGCATGCTCAATTCGACGAGATACGGATCACGGTTAACGGAGCCGTAGATCTCTTGAACAATATGAAACTATACGGCCTATTCTTCCGTAATGATATCGATGGAGACGGTATACCTGATTGTATCGATGAGATATCATGCCCCAACGATCAGACAGATCTTGTGAACGTGAATATCAGTCCGATCTGCCAAAGCAGTAGCATTACAGTCACTGGCAAAGGTATTATGGGCAATAGCTATACACTATCTTGTACACCCCTAGGCATAAACGGGGCCAGCTATTCAATCACCGCTAGCGACGGTACTTTTAGCTGGGTGATCGGTCCGATATCCGTGGCCGGGCAATTCAACCTTATTGTTCAAGACAAGAAAGGCAAGATCGTCTCCAATCCATTTTTCGAGGTACATCCTTTAAATACCACTTGGAAAGTCAGTCCGGAAAACTCCAATTGGAATAACTGGAACAACTGGACGAATGGCTCTCCATGGACTTGTACCAATGTTACGATCCCCGCTAACTGTAACATCTACCCGACCCTTACCAGTGTAGAGCAAAACGGATGCAATAACATTTACTTCGAATCAGGGGGTGAAGTTACAAACACCCATTTATTGATCTATCAAAAGGCATGGGTAGACCTTACTTTAACGCCGGAACGTTATTATATGCTATCTGCTCCCTTAAAAAGTATGGTCACCGGAGATATGTTTATCCCCGTAGCGGGAAATCCATCTCCATTCACCTCGCTCAACGCAAGTAATACCCCGCAAAACCGATTCAATCCTCGTATCTACCAACGTCTATGGGCGAGCGACGCAAAGGGGCAAACCCTAAACAACGGACAAGTAACGGTCACACCCACAGAAACCCAATGGACACAGCCATTCAATGCACTGGCGCAAGTCTATGAAATGGGAAAAGGCTTCTCTTTGAAAGCTGAGCAAGGATCGGCAAGCCTCCCGCTCACCTTCCGTTTTCCCAAAGAGCATACTGAATATGAATACGTAAATACCAGCAATCAAGGAACGGGAATCAAGGAGACTATTACCCGCTCAAGCCTAGGACGTTTCATTTACGAGAATAGTACCCAAGGCGTCTCTTTCCCGATCTCAGTTACGTTGACCAATAAGCAGGCTGGTACTTATTTCTTGGCTGGCAATATGTTCATGTCTCATCTGGATATCTCGGAATTCATGAATCAAAACCCTGCCGTAAAGTCCGTACAAGTATATGATGGAAATAGTAATAACTCCAATATTAATGCCAACGGACAATTATTGAATAACGGAGCAGGTTACACCCGGATAGCGCCTATGCAATCTTTCTTTATCTCCGTAGCATCGGCGGCTACTAGCCAGACCATCAAGTACACAGAGTCTATGTTAGTATCCGCACCCGGACCGGACAATAAATTGAAAAGCGCAGACTCCTCTATCCAAGAGGATCCATCCGCTCTTTATCTGACTGCCACCACAAGCCAAGCGGTAAGCAATGCATTGCTACGGTTCAATCCGGCCTCTGATAATAAATATGTCGCGGGAGAAGATGCAGAGCTCCTTATTGATAACGAAATACGCCCAGCGATCGCCATTTTTAGCGTGGCAAACGGAAAAGCGTTGGATATCCAACAGCTTCAGAACGCCACGGAGATACAGCTCGGTTTCTACTTACGCATTCCCGCTGAAGTAAGTTTATCCGTACGCAAAGCTTTAGGAGGAGAGTGGACCGGTTGGAGTTTGTTCGATGTGGAGAAGAACAAACGGTACTCACTGGATAATCCGGATATAAAAATAGATCTAGGTACTCTCTCCACCAACATCGGACGTTTCTATCTGACAAATGGTACGGTCACAGCCAACGAAAGCGATATATCCACCGAGAACAAGGTCTATTGCTATCGGGAAGGAACCAACCAAGTAATCATACGTTCCACAGCCGTCGTAATGACTCGCTGCGAGATTTACACCGTCAAGGGTCAACTAATAGACTCGGTTTCTTATCCGGCAGACGAATATCAGCTTCGTCTATCCCCGGGAATCAACCTAATCAAGGTATATATCCAAGACGAAACACCCCAAATTCTAAAACTTTCAAACTATTAAAGAAATGAAGAAAGCTATCGATATAAGCACATCGCCATACACAAAGTTATGCCGACTAATCAGTTCCCTATTACTACTCTCTTGGGTAGGATGCAGTAACGAGGATCTACCGGACCCGTCAGTTCCGGGAAGCAACAAAGAGCCGGTCGTACTTATCTTCAATGCCTCTCCGGCATTGATGACCCGCACCGTATTGACCAGTCCCGACAATTTGCAACATGTCCGGCAAGTTCAGCTTTATATTTTCGATGGGGCTACAGACAACGCTCGCTGCGTAGCCTCCGAGAATATAAACTGGCAATATGCGACTGGAGCGGATAATGGCCTCTCCACCAAAGAGCAGACCTATAAAGTTGTATACGAGGGCTTCCAAGCATCGAAAGTATATACATTCTTGGCAATCGGCTTAGACGACACCTCCGGGGCGACTTACGGCTTGCCCAATGCGATTCAAGCCAATCCTACCTCAGGTACCTTATTAAAGGATGCCAACGCTTTACTAGCGGCGGGAAAAGGCCGTACGGATATCGCCGGTTCTGAGCTTTTCGCCGGTTTCTCCCAATTAACCACGAATATCTTGAACGGCGGTACCGGACACGTAGATCTATACCGTCGTGTAGCTGGTGTTATCGGTTATTTCAAGAACATCCCCACTCAAATAGGGGGCGTAGACGTAAGCGCCTTACATATCGAATTATATACGATACAGAACAAAAGCGTCCCTTTGATCAAACGAGATTCAAATGATTATATCATGGGGCCGATGAGTTCCGATCCGAACGATAAGATTATCGTAAATATACCCAAGAGTGCGTTTGTAACTGGTGGAACCACGATTAAAGGTTCTTATATTCTCCCTATACCCGCCCCCGTTCCCACGGATAAAGATTACACATTGCAAGTCGTACTAGTAGACGCGAGCGGGACACCTTTATATACTCATAAAGTAAGGTTATCCCCCGACGGCGAAGTATCCGAGACCAATGGCGGTACAGGAATCATCGTTCCAACAAACGACCCTTACCGCTTTCCAATCCTAACAAATCACTTTTATAGTATTGGAACGCAAGCTAGTCCGATAGATCTCAATTCTATACATTAATTTCTCCATAAATTCACGAACATAGAACAAATAACCCACGCAAATACTATCTTTCCTCTATAATCGTTTTTGTAATGTAAGCATCCAATCCCTATGGCAATACCCCTTAGCCCCAGTATTTACTGGGGTTCTAGAGTCATAGAAACATTGAATTGATTTGTTATTTATTTGATTTTAATACAGAAGTTCTTGTGTCATGAGTTCATAATCCCTTCGGCCTTCAGCGATCATGCCAAAGAAGCGCCTGAAAAATTCCAGTGGAGGCTTCTTCAAAAGTTTGCATGTCTCGACAATGGATAAATAGACTGCCGTGACATGGCCACCATTCTCGCTGCTAAACCCACCGAAGCTTTTCCGCAGATTGGTAAATGGGCGGACTGCACGCTGTCGAGTAGACCAAGGGAATTTCACCCTCAGCCTCTCTCGGAACCGTACGTGAAAGTCTCCCTTCATACGGCTCTTCGCATTCGAATCATTTCTTTTGACGTGCATAGGGTTATTTGATATTTGAGACACTTTCCGTGAGCGATACCGTGGATGAGGACAAAAAACTATTTACCCCCGGATGAGCCTCTTATAGAGCAACGAACGCAAGCCATTAGGGAGAAGACGGGTCACTAAGCGAATACAGACATTCTTTAGCAAGGAGAAAAAGCCGATAAAACCCATCTTGTAAAACAGCGTCTGCAACCTCACTTCCGTTACAGCATACCGCCATCCTCCCCGCCGCCGAAACATATCCGGCGAAAAGCGGAAAAAGAGCAGGCTCTCTTGTATATTATAGAACCGGGCACCATTCATCAGCATCCGTACCCACAGATAATAATCCTCGAACAAAGGAAAATGCTTATATCCTTCAGCCTTTAGCACGGCCGACTTCCGAAACATCACTACCGGATGATTCACCGGGCATCTTCCTTTGGAAAACCTCAAGATATCTTCATGCCATTCCGGTACTTTCCGCACGGAAAGCACATTCGATACCTCTCTTTCAAACTCATCGATCCAAGCCCCCACTACATCAATTTCCGGATGTTCCCGAAATATCGCCAATTGCTTCTCAAAACGATCCGGCTTAGCGATATCATCCGTGTCCATACGGGCCACAAGGTCATACGAACAATGCTTCAACCCCTCGTTCAGAGCCTTGCCGAGACCTTGGTTGGTGGGCAAAGAAATCACTTTTAACTCAGGATGCTGGCTTGTGAATTCTTTTATGACCGCATACAGCTCATCCGTCAAAGGACCATCTTCCACCAAGACAACTTCTATAGGCAATAGCGTTTGCGTGAAGATACTGGTCAGACTTTGACGTAAAAATAGTGGGCTCTCTTTATGATATAAAGAAAGTAATACGGAAAATAACATAGACTTTCAGGAAAAGTATTATATAAGAAAAATTTCTATATGTACATATAAGATGTATCCGGGACACTTGAAGATTGACTCTTTACAGAGTCTGTACGTAAAGAACCGTCTCAAATCTATCTTTCTCATTCTCATGATCCTAATCTGCCTCATAAAAAACACAACTCTCTGATTCACAGAATTAAAAAACACAAACATTCTTCATAACCACATTACACCAGCTCATCTCTTCGTAGCAAATTTCATACCCACTCTACTTAAGACATTTTTTAGCGCTCTCCGTTGCTTAGGTGATATTTTCCACTGAAGCCAATTAGTCATATCAATCTTTATCTGTTGAGAGAGAGGAACAACGCCTCTACCAGAATCTATATACAAGCTCAATCTACTCAAATTTTCAACAGCATGCCTAATCCATTTACCTTTATATACTCCATGTATATATGGCAAGACATATTCCGAAACTGCCACCACATCTTTATAATCCTCTGATGGAGCAACAGCGGCTTGTTCATTTATTGAGTTTTCAATATCCCATGCGCTAAGAGAGCCATCGCCTAACAGTTCAACAAAAAGATCCTTTCGAAATATTCCAAATTGAAGATTGAGAGCATAGGGGATTTGCTTATTGACACTACGCAATAAAGGGAAAGATTTAATTTTAGATCCTTTAGGGGTAGGGCCTAGATTACAATACCTTATCTCGTGGCTATCCATATAGTCAAGTAGTCGCTCTATTAATGAATTGTCAACATTGTCGCTCAAGATAATGTCATCACACATCAACATTACATACTTCGATTTTATAACAGGCAAAGCCGCTATAGTACGCTCAACCCAAGTATCATTTTGCTTATTATTGCATATACAAGTAATACCTTCATACGATTTGGTATTGGTGGTTAGAATAAACTCATAGGGACAATCACTCCAATATCTCCGATATCCTTTTAAAAATACGGCAAGCACATCAGAATACGAATCCGGAGAACTAACATAAATAGAAAGTCGCTTATCCATCAGCTATTTTACTTTTTCTATATATTCCTTCAAACTCATCAAGTTTTTATCCTTGTCAGAAATGATCAATTTCTCAATACCGCCAATCTTACCGAAAGGCCACTCTATAGCCATATCCGGATCATCATACATTATGCCGGCATCACCTTCACCATAAAACACCTCACCACATTTATAGCTAACGACAGAATCCTCCAACACCAAATAGCCATGACCGAAATACTGAGGTATGTATAGAGTCTTCTGATTCTCTCCGGTTAGATCAAAACCTTGCCATTTACCAAATGTTGGCGAATCAGTGCGAAGATCTATGATTACGTCATACACATGGCCACTTATACAACGAACAAGCTTGGCTTGCTGCTTAACGAGTTGGAAGTGCATCGCACGAATTACACCCTTTTTACTAATGGTATAGAATACCTCTTTAAGTTCATGATCTATACCATTTTGCTTAAATGCATCAGTATTGTAATCCTTGATAAAGCCACCACGTTCGTCTGTGGCATAGAAGGGAGTTATCTCATATGCCCCCTTCATATCAAGTTCCTTGAATTCAAATTTCTGTATCATGACTAATTCCGCTATAACATCAAAGAGTTTTTAAGCCAATTAATAGTTTCATCAATACCTTTATCAAAGTCTATAGACGCATATTCTCCAATAGTACTAACCAAGTTACTATTGTCAAACATATCCATTGTATACTTTACACCATCATCTTCACGGACTCCTATCCCTACCTTATCTGCGCAACCAACTAGTTCTCCTATACGAATAAGATAATCTTTCAAGACTCTAGGATTGCCAGAGCCTATATAATAGAACGGCTTATTCGTTTCCTTAAAGCCTAGACGATATACAGCTTCTATAAGATCATCCACATAAATAAAATCATATGGTTGTAAAGCTGGACCAAATGCGGCTTCTTTACCAGCCATCAACTCACCTAACGTATAACTAACCAAATTGCCCGTTTTATTACCTACACCGTATATATTTGAGAACTGCATCCACACAAACTGTTGAGCGATATTCTTGCAATAATCTTCCAAAATTATTCTGCAAGCATGCTTAGCCACACCATACATCATTCCACCAGTCGTTTTTTTCAGATGCGACAAACTAAATGCTACATTCTCCGCTACAGTACCCGCACAAAGAAATTTTTTCACATTTAGCCTCTTGCAAATATTAGCGCAATCTACTGCCATCTGAATATTTGATAATTGAACCGTAGGATCTGCTTTATCAGCCCCATTTACACCTTTCCACGCAAAATGATAGAAAGAGTCATATTCAATTACTGGCAGTCTTTCGACTAGAGATGTATTCACCCCTGATTCTATCCTCGTAATAAGATTTGAATCAGGTAAACGATTGCCATGAAAGGTAATATCAACAGCAACAACCCTAGTACCTTTTTCTATCAATTTCTTTATAAGTGAACTACCTATAAAACCATTGCCCCCTGTGACGATTACGTTCTTCATATTATCGTTATACGTTTAAAAATTCATTTATCTGTTTATCCATACAAACACGAACATCCCCACCTGCTAGCCAAATCTTACTCCATTCAACAATCTTTTCCATTGCCTCATCCAGATTCCATCGAGGACTCCATCCAAAAGTCTTTTTCAATTTAGAGCAATCAAGCTTCAAGAAATTTGCCTCGTGAGGACCACCATCATACTTGTTCACCCACCTCATGCCTTCGCCCCACTTGTTCACAAATAGGTCAACAAGAGCGCCTGTTTGAAAACAATCCACATCATCGGGACCTACATTATAATAATCCGCAAAACCGATATCCTCATATTGCTTCATCGCTATCAGCAGGTAAGCATACAAAGGTTCTAGAACATGTTGATAAGGACGGGTAGAGTATGGATTACGCACAACAATATCCTCATGTTTTACAGCCGCACGGATACAATCAGGTATTATTCTATCACTGGCGAAATCTCCACCACCTATCACATTACCCGCTCTAGCAGTAGAAATAGGAATAATAGGCAGACCATCAATATCTGTAAAGAAAGAACGCTTGTAGCTATGAGTCACCAGCTCCGAACAGGATTTGGAATTTGAATAAGGATCATACCCATCCAATTCCTCATTCTCCCTATAACCCCAACTCCACTCCCTATTCAAATACACTTTATCCGTAGTGACATTCAAGAAAGACTTCACACAACAATTATTGCGAACACACTCAAGAATATTCACGGTACCCATCACGTTTGTCTCGTAGGTATAGGCAGGATCTTTATAAGAATCTCTAACAATGGGCTGAGCGGCAAGATGCAGTACAATTTCTGGTTGCGACTCATCAAAAGCCTTCTTCATGGAAGCATAATCTCGTATATCGCCAATCACGGAATGTATGTCATCTTCAATATTGGCAATTTGAAACAACGAAGGCTCTGTTGGGGCTTCAAGTGAATATCCGGTAACGATCGCTCCGGCATTAGCGAGCATCCTACACATCCAAGAGCCCTTAAAGCCGGTATGGCCTGTAAGGAAAATCCTCTTGCCTTTATAAAAATCCAATATATTTCCCATTTATATGATAACTTATTATTTTGCGTAATCTGGTATTTCCGGAACAGAGCGCTCCCAACGCTTCCAAGGAGCTTTATCCTCGGCAAGCAATTTTTCAAGCATAGATTTCTCACGTATATTATCCATGCACTGCCAAAAACCAGTATGGATGTAAGACATCAACTGACCTTCTTGAGCCAACTTGACTAGTGCGGTCTTTTCGAAGACACAAGAGTCACCCCCTCCCAGCATATCAAAAACCTCGGGCTCTAGCACCATGTAACCGGCATTAATAGGAGCACCATCAGAGGCGTTCTTTTCCCGAAAAGCCCTTACGGCTTGATCTTTAGTAATATCTAAGACACCTTTATCTTGTGCTATCTTGACGGCCGTAAGGGTCGCAAGCTTGCCATGGCTCTTATGAAACTCCACCAATCTATCAATTTCCACATCACAAACACCATCGCCGTATGTCATCAAGAAAGTCTCATTCTCCACATATCTCTGGATACGCTTAATACGACCTCCAGTCATAGTGTTGTAGCCCGTATCAACGACTGTGACTTTCCAAGGCTCCATATTAGTTTGATGAACAGTCATTTCGTTGTTGCCACCACGATAGTCGAAAGTCACATCAGAGTTATGAAGGAAATAGTTGGCGAACCACTCCTTAATATATTCCTGTTTATAACCGGCGCAAATGATAAACTCGGTATAACCATAATAGGCATACTCTTTCATTATGTGCCACAAGATTGGCATACCACCAATCTCAATCATTGGCTTCGGCTTGAACTGAGATTCCTCAGATATACGAGAACCGAAACCTCCTGCAAGAAGTACTACTTTCATGATAAAGAAAAGATTTTTCAGTTAAGTAATCAGCTAAAGCTAAGATAATTAAGAATTAAAATTGTCTTTATAAATTGTATAATCATTATGTATATCAACAAAAACTGCATGAATAGGATATTCTGTAAAAATATCAGAATTAGGGATTTTCATAAAATCGCTACCATACCTAAGAGAAAGATATTTTTCCGCTTCAAAAGGAATAGGTAAAAGGACATTCTCAAAATTCACATAGCGCTGAATTCCTAACCATTTACGAGGAAAACTCGTTTTGGGAAACGGAGCCTTCCCAAAAAAATGGCCAACAAGTAACGTATTTTTAGTTGAAAAGTGATTCAATATTTTGAATAAAAAGTTTTTTGCTGCAGTACCTACAACAAAATGACAAGAATTAATAAATACTTTCTTGAAAAAGCTATCAGAATCGTAATCTACCAAATAAAGAGATGTAGCTTTTAAAATTTGAGCGGATAAATATTGAATATAACGAACAAACTTATTAGGCGATACATTATACAAACACATTATATCAATATAAATACCTTGATGCATTTTATTATATCCTTTTTCAATACAAGTTGTTCCATTCATTCTTAACTTAGAAAAAAACAAAGGCCACTCAGTAGAATTTTCTCTTTGAAGATGAAATTTATCTGTATCAAGATGTATAGAAGCATAATGAAGGAACTTATGATAATTATTAAAAGTCATAAAAACGTCAAAATCATCATCCCATGGAATAAAGCCATGATGCCTAACAGCACCCAAAGCACTTCCACCCATTAAATAATATTCTATATCATATTTCTTACAAAACTCATCAAAATAAAACGCTATTTCTAATATTTTATATTGAAAATCTTTAATATCAACATTCATAGTAGTAATTTAAACTAGTTTATCACGCAATATAGTAGAAGAAATACCTTTAGTATAAGGAAAATAAACAACTTTAGCTCCATTCTTATTCAACTCAGCTTCTACTTCTTGAAACAAAGAATTACCTTTCCAGTCATCACCAACAAACATCACATCGAAATGCAAACGATGATAAGCAGACATTTTATCTCGATTAACTTGAGGAACTACTTTATCTACATATTTGCAAGCCTCAACAATTGCCTTACGATTATCATAAGAGATTATAGGACTTTTATGCTTATACTCTCTTACCAATTCATCGGTACTAACACCAACAATTAAAAAATCACACAATTCCTTAGCTCGTTTTAGTATGTTTAAATGACCAATATGAAACATATCAAACACTCCAGAAGTGTATCCAATAATAAAATTTTCGTGACACATAATTATATATTATTTCAACAAACTATTATACAAATCCACCCACCTTAGCATAACATTTTTTACAGTAAAATAATGGAGACAATTAAAAGCATTCTCTGAAAGTTTACAACGCAATTTTTCATTAGTAATTAAGTCATAAATCGACCGAGAATATTCAGATATGTCCAAAGACTTAATAACTTTTGAATTAATATCATTAATTAAGAAACCTCGAATAGCCATACAATCATCAAAAGCAATAGGGACTACTTTCATCTGCATAGCTTCAAGCAGACTTAGTGGAGCACCTTCTAATAAAGAGGTAAACATTAGTATTGACGCACGTTCAAAATATTTCTTTGAATCATCACGCCCAACCAATTTCACATTTACAATATCATTTTTATTTATAAAGTCTTTATAAACAGATTCCCACTCTCCATAACCAACTATAGTTAAACACCAATCTCTCACGTCATAAGTAGATAAAAAATATTTCCAGATTTTTAATGCTAGTAATATACGCTTAGATATTTCATCAAATCGAGCCACAATTAGCAATTCATTTTTTTTAGAATAGTTACGCTCAACATAATCAAATGAGAGAAAATTGGGAATTGAGACCATCTTAGAAGAATCCTTCAAATTAGCAATAGATCTATAAATAGGTATATAAGCATCAGATAGGAGAACTAAAGCATCTGAGTATTTATAGATAGATTTATACTTCCTTTTGGTAGTATATTTAACTAGAAAACGAGTAATAGGGTAGAAGAATAACAATAAAAGATAAATAAGCCACTTAAAAGAAATCCGCCTATTAAGAACTTGAAACAAAAGAGATTGCTTATTATATCTAATATTCTCTGTTCCTGGAAGATTATGCAAAACTGATATAATTTTCACTTTTAATCCCGCAACAGCTTGACCAAGGAATTTCATATTAACAGCTCTTGATGCCTGATTATGAATAATAGAAATCTCATTGTCAATAAGAAAAGAACGGAAACCATCTAAATCATTATAATCAATTTTAAATTTCGCATCAAAGACTAATTGAGAGGAACTATATTCAGAATCTTTAAAATAAGCTATAAAACAATGAATTCCAACACTAGACAAATATTTGGCAGACAACAAAGTGACTTTTTGATTGCCACTACCTGATTCAGAAGGATCTAATAAACTAATAAACAAGATATTCATGATCTATACTTATCAAATAATTTACGATATATTTTTTGAAAAGGAATATAGTGATTCTTATAACCATCTATAACACATATGCTTTTATAAAAATTTATCGTGTGCAAACCATCCGAGTAATATGACGAGGAATCAGGATAAAGGGATATTACTTTTGTTTCATTATAGGACTTATCTGAAATATCCTCAACTTTATACAGAATAATACCTTTACCATACCCTTGCAAACAATCCTGAGCTGGTCTGTATACAGTATTATTTACGTGCATGAAATCACCAGCCATTCTGCTCCCAAACAAATTAGATTTTATTAATATTGGAGACAAATCGTATCCATATAATCTATTATTTGAAGTCCACATATACAAATCCTTATTATATGCATTTCTTGAAGTTGCAAAAAGATAAAAGGCTCCATTATAAGGCAAGATTGTAGCATCCGCAACTGCAACAGGAAGCATAGTACTGAAATGTTCACAAGAATGTAACAAAGTATTATACTTATAAACATTAAGTTCTGTAGAATACGAATTTTCAGGAACAATATAAACCTCATCAAGAGTATCACCTCTAATAATCAAGGGATAAGAGTTATGTATATTATCATCTATCAACGTATATTTTTCAATTATTTCACCTGTACATTTATCGACAGACAAATGACATATTGTTGCTACATTTTTACTACCTAACAAGATGTCTTCTACAAGCAAATCAATAGTGTAGTCAGATACATTTAAAATGAATGGATCTGCATAACAATGAAATTTAGAGTCTCTCCTTAACCAAGTGATATTAGACAAATCAATATTATCACTGACTAAATCTTCTGGAATAGCATTAAAAAAGCCCACATTCCATTCTTTATAAGATATTTTTTTCTTTAAATCAAAAAACATATAAATAATTAATTGGTTTTACCACAAGAATACTTACCCGACATTACTATCCAAAAAAACAGACCTCCCCAAAGATATGTATTAATAATAGCACTTTCGGACAAACTTAAAAATAAATATTGAAGTATTACAGGAATGAGAATCGAATTATAATCAAACTTAGAAACAGCCTTACAATATAGATTATACAAATATGCTAAAGAAAAAATTCCAGAAGACAGCAGCAACGATATATACGCAACATCTATTATAATAGACTCATCAATCTTAGTTGCACCAATCAACAAATTATTCGGAGTTAATTCGCCAAATACGAGCAAAGAATACCTTAATCTACCAGAACTAATTTCATGAATAAAAGAATACTCTGATTCATTAAACAAAACAACAATAAAAAAGAATAGTATCACAAATGGATAAGACAACAATATATATTTATTAAAGAAACATTTTTTTAAATTTGTTTTTTGAACAAAAGATAAAACAAGCAGAATACAGCCAGAGAACAGAACCGTACGAGAATAAAATGATTCATATATAACAAAGACTATAAAAGCGACAAGAAATGTATTAATTTTTTTATTTAAAACCACAAGAAAAATAACCAAGAAAAACAAATACAATGAAAACAGGTTAGGATTTCCATATCCCATATCACTAACAACGCCACCAGACTTATAGAAAAAATCAGAATATTCTTCATGCAACACTCCTAAAATCAATAAACCGTAATTTATAATTAAGAATAATACAGTTAGACAAAAAGAATATTTAGCCATTTTATCAATATAAAGATTCCTAGATATTGATACCAGCAATGACACAAACAACATTTTAGATGCTTCCACACGAAACAATGAAAGTATAAAAAATAGAACTAT
>ERZ780168.504-NODE-504-length-48021-cov-7.008840_pt1 | contig 48021 bp, 41 predicted proteins | sample MGYA00510981_ERZ780168 | MGnify/ENA primary metagenome ERZ780168 (study PRJEB29588, sample SAMEA2158769) | human gut metagenome | biome: human gut; feature: human-associated habitat; material: faeces | place: Denmark | collected 2008/2010 ...
CTTGCGAAGATAGTGAAAAAAGGATTTAAATCTTCTTTTTCTGCCAGTTTCCTTTTTTCATATACTGGTAACAGAAGATGAGGATAAAAATACCGTATATGTGCTCCGTAGTCCAGCAGAATGCAATATCGACCCGCAGATAATATATAAAGTACGCTGCATAAGCCACGTAGATAGCCAGTACACAAAGTTCCATAGCCAGTCCTGTTCGTGTATTGCCCGTGCCCGATACCGACTGAAAATACACGTTGGCAGGCACCAACACCAGATAGGCTGAACATAATACCCAAAGTGAGGGGATAGATGCGGCCCTTAAGTCCGGCATATCTGTATAGATACGCAGAATCAGCTCCGGGAACAGGCTGAAGAAAATCAATATCGGCAGTACGAATACATATCCGATACGGATATGCTGACGGATCGTTCCCCGTACACAATCCTGTTCTCCTGCACCGATCAGGTTACTGACCAATGAACCGCAAGTGGCGGCAAAAGCCATAGCGACCATAAATGGAATCCCCGACACGTTACGGATAATGTTGGCGATTGCCAGCGAGCGTTCTCCCAAATGTTCCACGAACAGGAAAAACATAAACCATGTCGATAAGGAGACAAAGTTCTGAATCATTGTCCACACGGAAATATTAAGGATTCTTTTCAACGTTTCTCCCCTAAATTCAGGCAGGATATTCAGTGCATACTTCTTGCAGTCAATTCGTTTCCAGGTATAGATGATGAAGAAAATCACCGAAACCATTTCGGCCAGTGATGAACCGATGGCAGCACCGGCAATCCCCAGTTGTGGGAAACCGAATTTACCGAAAATCAGAATATAGTTGAATACTACATTCGAGAGCACCATTACGACCGAGTTCAGTGTCAGTGTCTTGGTCTGTGTCGTACCGACGAAGAATGCACGGAACATCACACCGACAAAAGAGAAGAAAAATCCATAGACTCTCCAGTGTATATAACTCTCGGCTGCATCGTAAATGTGCGGAGAAGAAATGATATTCTTCAATATATATGGTGAAAATACGATGGATAGTGTGAACAGTATAGCTGCCACTGCCAATAAGAAATAGATGCCCTGATAGAATATCGGACCTATTTCTTTGTAATTCCCTTCCCCGTTGCGACGGGCAATCAATATCTGCGCTCCGATACTGAAGCCGAAAGCCAGCATAAAGATAGCGAGATAGTACACACCTGCGATGGCGGATGCCCCCAGTTCGATTTCACCGACACGTCCGAGAAAAGCCGTGTCCGTCATACCGATCAGTTGTTCCATAATCAGACTGATCAGGATCGGATAGGTGATCGTCCAAATTTGTTTATAAGTGTATTTAGTTTTCATATGTTTTATTTTTAGAGAAAGAAAGCCGGGCAACCATAATAGGATGTCCGGCTTTCTCAGAATATATAGGATTTTATTCCTTATTTCTTATTCTGTCTTTGCTGCTGCAATAACTCCTGTTGCTTTTGCATCGCTTCCAGGCGGGCAGCAAATCCGGTCTTCTTCGCTTGTTTCGGGTCTTTCTTTTTGGCTTCAAGGATAGCCAGTAACTTCGTTTCGTCAGTCGTTCTACGAAGCAGAATCATAGTACCCACGCTAATCAATGTCGACACGAAATAGTAATAGTTCAAACCTGACGGATAATCATTCAAGACAAACAAGAACATAATCGGCATCAGATACATCATCCATTTCATAGCAGCCATTTGCGGCTGTGCACCGGTATCCTGCATAGACATCGTGTACTTCGTGTTCAAGATGTTGGTTACTGTCATCAGCAAGCAGAACAAGCTGAGATGGTTGCCCAGGAACGGGATATGGAACGGGAATGTGATGAACGCGTCATAAGTGGAAAGGTCGTCCGCCCACAAGAAACTCTGTTGACGCAACTCGATAGCACTCGGCACGAACATAAACAAAGCCATCAGGATAGGGAACTGCAACAGCATCGGCAGGCAGCCGCCCATCGGACTTACCCCGTATTGGCTGTAAAGTCCCATCACTTCCTGCTGTTTCTTCATCGCATCTTCCTGCTTCGGATACTTCTTGTTGATTTCGTCGATTTTCGGTTTCAGCACGCGCATCTTGGCAGAAGACATATAAGTTTTCCAGGTAGCCGGATAAACCACGACTTTCACCATGATAGTCAGAATTAACAGTACGATACCCATGCTCAACCCCCAGCCGGACAACCAGTCGAATACGTTGATTGTGATGAATTGGTTAATCCAGCGAATCAACGGCCAGCCCAGATATACCAGTCTATGAAGTTCCCATTTCTCGGTACGACCCTTATCCAGTGCTTTCAGCGTCTTGAAGTGGTTCGGACCAAAATAGAAATACATCTCTGTCGGTTCCTTACCTGACGGATCGAAGAACGTGTTCATTTCAGCCGAATAATCCTTGATATATCCGCTTCCTTGCTGTTCCATTCTCGATTTTACAGAAACTTTTTCGAAATCTTGCTCGGCAATAAATACAGAAGAGAAGAATTGGTTCTTGAAAGCCACCCAGTCAATGCGGTTTTCCAACTTCTTTTCATCATCTTTGGCAGCCGACAAGTTATCTACGTTATCTCCCGTAACCTTGTAAGTCAGTTCAGACAAACGGTTCTCGTAAGTGAACCCTTTCTCCAGTTGGCGGGCACGTTGTGACCAGCCGATGTCCACATAGTTGGTGCTTGCCAGTTTGTCCGCCATGCCTGTCGCCTTGATTTCAAAGTTCATCAGGTAACTGTCCGGTTTCAGGGTGTAGATGAAGTCGATATAACTGTCGCTGTCTGCAGCCAGACGCATAGTAACGCTGCTGTCCGTCTTGTTTACAGCTTCAAAGAAGTAATCCTTTGTCTGGATAGCACCTTGCTTGTTGTAGAAGTTGAAGTTCATCGAAGCATCATCACCGTCGAACAGCATGACCGGAGTCTTCTTGTCCTGTGCCATGTAATCCTTCAGCATAGCTGAATATACACGTCCGCCTTTAGTCGTGAAAGTGATTTCCGCTACATTATTCTGGATACTGACTTTGGAGTCGGTTCCATGTATGGCATTGAAAAACAGAGCGGAAGAATCGGCTGCCGATGCGGCAGTCTCTTGCTTGCTGTTAGCCAGTGCAGCTTCCGTTTTCGCTTTCAGCGCTTCCTCTTGCTGTTGTACTACGGCAATAGAATCGTAGTATCTCTTTTGCGCAGCTATCTGCTCCTCGCTGGGGCGGCTCAGAAAACTGAATCCTACCAATAATATACCTATTAAAACGAGACCTGTGATGGTGTTTTTATCCATTCTTATTTTAATTACAAATTACTAATTACTTTTCGTTTTCGATAGCCGCTTTCACAAACGCTACGAACAACGGGTGCGGGTTCAATACCGTACTGCTGTATTCCGGATGGAATTGCGTACCAACGAACCACTTCAAAGCCGGGATTTCTACAATTTCCACCAAGTCCGATTCCGGGTTGATACCTACACATTTCATGCCGGCAGCCTCGTATTGTTCCTTGTAGTCATTGTTGAACTCATAGCGGTGACGGTGACGTTCCTGAATGTGCTCCTGTCCGTAAGCCTGATAAGTCTTGGAATCCTTCTGCAATACACATTCGTAAGCACCCAGACGCATTGTGCCTCCCATGTTAGTGATGGCTTTCTGCTCTTCCATGATGTCTATCACGTTGTGCGGAGTCTTTTCATCCATTTCACGTGAGTTGGCATCGGCATATCCCAGTACGTTGCGTGCAAATTCAATGGCAATACATTGCATACCCAGACAAATACCGAAAGTCGGAATATCATGTGTACGTGCGTATTTGATAGCGACAAACTTGCCGTCAATACCGCGTTGGCCAAATCCCGGACCGATCATGACACCTGCCATGCCTTCTAGTGCTTCGCCCACATTCTCATCAGTCAGCTTTTCGCTGTTTACGAAATGAACTTCCACCTTGCGGTCGTTGTAAGTACCTGCCTGTGATAAAGCCTCACGGATAGATTTGTAAGCATCCTGCAAATCATATTTTCCAACCAGTGCGATATTGACCGGTTCTTTAGTTTTGGCGGCGTGACGGCGTTCCAGGAATTTGCGCCAAGGACCGAGCCCCGGAGTTTCTCCTACCGGCAGTCCCATCTTTTCGAGAATAGTGCTGTCCAGACCCTGTGCCTGCATCAGGATGGGCACTTCGTAGATTGTTTCCGCATCGATAGACTGTACTACCGCCTTATCGTCCACATTACAGAATTGTGCCACCTTTTTGCGCAATCCGTCGCTCAGTGGATGCTCGGCACGCAATACCAATACGTCCGGCTGGATACCTACACTCTGAAGTTCCTTTACCGAATGTTGTGTCGGTTTTGTTTTCAGTTCTCCGGCAGCGGCAAGATAAGGAACATAAGTCAGATGTACGCAAAGAGCGTTCTTCCCAAGTTCCCATTTCAACTGACGGATGCTTTCGAGGTAGGGGAGTGACTCGATGTCACCTACCGTACCGCCGATTTCGGTGATAACAAAATCGAATTTGTATTTGTTACCCAGCAGTTTCACATTCCGCTTGATCTCGTCCGTGATATGAGGAATCACCTGGATTGTCTTTCCTAAGTAATCTCCACGGCGTTCTTTGTCGATCACGCTCTTGTAGATACGTCCCGTAGTAATGTTGTTCGCCTTTGTCGTTTGTATGCCCAGGAAACGCTCATAGTGTCCTAAGTCGAGGTCGGCTTCATGACCGTCTACAGTTACGTAGCACTCTCCGTGTTCATAAGGATTCAATGTTCCCGGGTCAATATTGATGTACGGGTCAAACTTTTGGATGGTTACATTATAACCTCTTGCTTGCAGCAACTTACCGATGGATGATGAGATGATCCCTTTTCCTAAAGAAGAGGCAACACCACCGGTGACGAAAATATACTTTGTTTCTCCCACAGCTATAACTGTTTTAAAAATTGTTTACTTAGTAGTATTCTTACGAACTTAAAAAGCGCAAAATTATAAAAAAAAGAGGAAGAATGCTGTCTTTCGTCTCTACAAATTTATTAAAAAATGCAATTTTAAAAGATTCCTATGATTTCTGAACAAAATAATGTAGCTTTGCAGCCTAAACCATAGACAAATATGATGAGAATTACTACTTTATGTTCAGCTTTTATCCTGTCACTATTATCGTTATCGCTTTACGCACAGGAGCCTGCCGATGATTCTGCACTTCCGGTAGACTCGGTGCAACCTGCCCCTGAAGTGGTTAAACCCGCCAAGACAGTCAAAACTTCAAAAGTTGTGGCAAAAGCCAAAGTTGTGAAAGCGGATACGCTTTCAGCAGAGCTTCAGAAATATTTGATGCTCAAACTTAATATGTCGGGCCCGACTCCAAAATTGGATACGGTTTCTTATTTATATAATAAATATATTGCCCAGTTGGATTATCTGAATGATCTGTCTGTGCCCGCACGTTACATTCCGTCCGATCCCGATTACTTCCGCTTGTTTACTCCGCTGGCATATTATTATGCTCCGATGGCACAATATTCAAAGCTGGAATGGAAACCCGCACTGCCGGATACCACTCCCCAGCTTACGGCCGGACTTCTTCCTTATGACACGCTGGCATTTACCAAGACCCAACGTGCCAATACAATAGTCAATAAGGCATTGATGAACCTTTATCTGCAAAAACCGGAACTGGTAGTCACTACGGAAGACCGCATTATGAGCCGTGATGTTTTCCGTCGCGACATAAAACCGAAAATATCTCCAAAAGCCAGTGTCGTTCATCTCTTCCAGCCGGAAAACATGGATGATAATGTAGGTAAGGCAGATATAAAGATCAGCCGTCCTAACTGGTGGGTGACCGGTGGTAGCGGATCGCTGCAAATCAGCCAGAACCACCTCTCGGATAACTGGTACAAGGGTGGCGAAAGTAACTTTTCCGGCTTGGCGACTTTTCAGGTTTTCGCAAATTACAATGATAACGAAAAGGTCCTGTTCGAGAATCAGCTCGAAGCTAAAGTGGGTATGACGTCCACTCCTTCGGACAAATACCATAAATATTTGTTTAATACCGACCAGTTCCGTTTGTATAATAAATTAGGTTTAAGAGCTCTGAAGAATTGGTATTATACCATTTCTTCAGAATTTAAGACCCAGTTCTTCAACGGTTATAAAGCAAATGCCGAAGAATTGGTTTCAACATTCATGTCACCGGCAGATTTGGCTGTCAGTGTGGGTATGGACTACAAACTGAATAAGAAGAAATTCAACCTTTCCGTTTTTATGGCGCCGTTGACTTACAACCTGCGTTATATCGGCAGTTCGGAAGTAGATGAAGTCAAATTCGGTTTGGATGAAGGTAAATGTTCCAAGAATGACTTCGGTTCCCAATTACAGTCAACGCTTAACTGGACCATTATCTCCGCTGTAACGTTGGAATCCCGTCTCAATTATCTGACCAATTATCATTGGGCACGTGTTGAATGGGAGAACACATTCAACTTTGTCTTGAACCGTTATCTCTCCACCAAACTTTATGTGCATACCCGTTTTGATGACAGTTCCAAACCGACTGAGGGCGACAGTTTCTTCCAGTTGAAAGAATTGCTCAGTTTCGGTATTAATTATAAATGGTAGATGGATTCTAAGTAAACCCTAAAAAAGAAATAGAAAGAGACAGTTTAACAATAAAAAGTTATTCGGTCTCTTTTTTTTATTTCCATATTTGTTATATCACTAATTGTTTAATTCAAAATATAACTTATATGGCAACAGTAAAAGTTAAATTTCGTCCATCCTCTGTTCTTGAAAAAGAGGGGACTTTGTTTTATCAAGTGACTCATAACAGGGTTGTGAGATGGATAAACACCGGCTACAAGCTTTTTCCCTCAGAATGGGACAAACGATTGTCGTTAATCATCATTCCTGTTGATGATGCAATTCGTACACGTTATCTGGTTACATTGAAGAAATGTGTTTTGGAAGATCAGTCCCGTCTTCGGGAAATAGTCCTGAGACTCGAGCGTTCTGAAGATACCTTTACTTCAGAAGATGTAGTGAGATCTTACCAATCTCCTTCCGTCGGCGGTTTTCTTTCGTTTGGTCGGGAGCTTATTACGCAATTGGAGCAGATCGGTAAAGAACGTACTGCCGAAACCTACACGGCGGCTCTGAATAGTTTCGAGCGTTTCATGGGAAATCGTGGCGATATACTGATTGAAGGAGTCGATTCCGTCCTTATGGTCGAGTATGAAACGTATTTGAAATCTGCCGGAGTATGCCCCAACAGCTCTTCCTATTATATGAGAAACTTGCGGGCAATATATAACCGTGCCGTAGACAAGGAGCTGACCGTGCAGCGTAATCCGTTCAAACATGTGTATACCGGAATTGACAAGACTATGAAGCGTGCTGTACCCATGAAAGTCATTCGTCAGATAAGGGATATGGAGTTGAGGTTTTCCCCGTCGATGGATTATGCCCGGGATATTTTTATGTTTTCGTTCTATACCCGCGGGATGTCATTTGTGGATATGGCATTTCTTAAAAAGAAAGATATCCGGAACGGTATCTTGTCCTATCGGCGTCATAAAACGAACCAGCAGCTTTTTATCAAATGGGAAAAGCCCATGCAGGAGATTATCAACAAGTATGATACGGTAGATACGCCTTATCTGCTGCCGATAATAAAAGATATAGGTAAAAATGAGAGGCGGCAATATCAGAATGCGGCACACCTGATAAACAGGAAATTAAAAATGATTGGAAAACTGTTGGATCTGAATGTTGTATTGACAACATATGTTGCCCGCCATGCTTGGGCAAGCATAGCTAAAAGCAAAAACATCTCTATCTCGGTTATTTGTGAAGCTATGGGGCACGATTCTGAAAACACTACGAAAATTTATCTTGCTTCATTGGATACTTCTGCTATCGATAAAGCTAATAGTCTTATTATCAATTCGTTATAATAACAGAAAAAGTATGGAAACACATTGTTAACCCCGGTACTTTTCTTATCAAGAAAAGTATTAGACGGCGCGAAATTACAAAAAATAAGCTATACGATATTATATTGAATAAACTTTTTTGTTTCGCAACAAAAAATATTAGCATTTTTTGTCAAATGTTAAGCGGATCACCGTGCCGATATAATGCAAATATGTAAATATCAGCTATTAGTATTAGCGGTACTTTTCTTGATAAGAGAAGTATCGGATTAAGCTATCGAACAGATAGAATTGGGGCATAAACATATTTAAAAGGGAAACTAAAAACAAGTTATATTCTTGGATTATCAGTAAACTGTTAATCTGTTTATTGCTGTCTGTTTGAATGCTATTCCGAGGGAAATAACAACAAATATTTAGCATAAGAATACACACAAATGATGAAGCTAGGGATTTTTCTTCTGATAATAGTCATGAATATGGTGGCTCACCCGGCCAGTGCACAGGATGTGGCAATAAAGACCAATATTCTATCCGATGTTTTTCTGAATATAAATACGGGTCTTGAGGTAGGGCTTGCTCCCCGTTGGACATTGGACGTTTCCGGAGAGCTCAATGCATGGACATTATCACATGATCGTCGGTGGAAGCACTGGGCTGTGCAGCCTGAAGCCCGTTATTGGTTCTGTGACCGCTTTGCGGGGCATTTTGTTGGAGCTCATTTACATGGTGGGCAGTATAATATCGGTGGTATAGATACTGATTTCAACCTATTGGGCACAGATTTTTCTACTCTTAAAGACACTCGGTATCAAGGATGGTTTGTTGGTGCAGGCATTGCTTATGGTTATGCCTGGATATTAGGGCGGCATTGGAATATCGAAGCCGAAATCGGTGTAGGCTATTCCTATACCCGCTATGACCGTTTCAGGTGTGCCGGATGTGGGAAGAAAGTCGGTGAAAATAAACCGCATAATTACTTCGGGCCTACTAAAGCGGCGGTAAATCTAGTCTATTTATTCTAAAAGCGTTTAGTTATGAAACGGATAATTCTTATTATAACAGCATTGTTGGGGACAGGCTGTATGCTGAATGCCCAGCAAACTGTCGGGGTGACCACCGATAGTCTCAGGATTGAACGGAACGGTGAATATATAGTGGTTGACATGAACATGGGCTTGTCACCTTTGGATGTGGACGTAAACAGGGCTGTATTACTTACTCCCCGCTTTGTGTGTGCGACAGATACGCTCGAGCTTCCGTCAATAGGAGTTTATGGCCGCCAACGTTACTATTATTATGTGCGTAATGGCGAAAGTATGCTGTCCGGTGCAAAAGAAATGTCATTCAAAGCACGTTCAAAACCCTCCGATGTGGCATACCATGCCATTATCCCTTATTATGGATGGATGAACGGAGCCGCACTGGAATTGTATCGTAGCGATTACGGCTGCTGCAACACGCTATTGGCAGAATGTGTAGAGCCGTTGGGAGGTTATATGGAAGTGGTTCCTCTTTCTCCGCAGTTGCTCTATGTCTACCCTCAGGCAGAGGCGGTCAAGAGCCGCTCGCTTTCCGGCTCGGCCTTCATTGATTTCCCGGTCGATAAGACGGTTATTTATCCTGAATATCGTCGGAATACACATGAATTGAGTAAAATCCAAGCTTCCATCGATTCTGTACGGAACGACAAGGATATCACTATTACTTCGGTATGGCTTAAGGGATATGCGTCGCCCGAAAGTCCGTACTCTCATAACCGGGATTTGGCAATAGGCCGTACGGCGGCATTGAAACATTATATCAATCAGCTATATCATTTCAAGGATAGTGTGATAATCACGGACTATGAGCCGGAAGATTGGGCAGGGTTGCGCCGCTATGTTGAGAAGACAAATCTGGCACACCGCACAGAGATACTGAACATGATTGACAGCAGTCTGGAACCGGATGCAAAAGAAGCGAAGATAAAGCGGACTTATCCGGAGGAATACCGCTTCTTGTTGCAGAACTGTTATCCGGCATTGCGTCATACCGATTATCGTATAGACTATGTTATCCGCAGCTTCAGTGATGTGGAAGAGATAAAACGCATCATGCGGACACAACCTCAGAAACTCAGTCTCAATGAGTTTTATCTCGTGGCACGGACATACGAACCGGGAAGCGCAGAATTTAACGATGTGTTCGAAACGGCTGTGAGAATGTATCCTGATGATGAGACGGCCAACTTGAATGCGGCGAATTCCGCAATGCAACGTAAGGATCTTGAAAGTGCAAAGCGCTATCTTCCGAAAGCGGGAAATTCACCACAAGCTGTTTACGCCCGTGGGGCATATGCCTTCCTTGTTGAGGACTATGATAGTGCGCGAGGATTCCTGAATGATGCGAAGGCGATGGGAATAGAGCAGGCTGAGATAATCCTTATTGAAATAGATAAAATAGAGAAAGCTGAAAATAATTTATTAATCCATTAACATTTAATTTTATGAAGTTATCAAATTTATTTTGGGGCTTGCTTGGAGTAATGGCATTTAGTGCTTGTTCCAACGATGAAATTATGCCCGAAAACGACAGTCCGGAATTTGACGGTCAAAGCCGTTTCCTGTCTGTTCAGATCGCGAATCCGGCTGCTATCAGAACGCGTGCTGCTGTGAATCCCGGTAATCAGGATGGAGATTTGTTTGAAGAAGGACTGGCAAATGAAAATGAGGTGAAATCGATACGTTTCTATTTCTTCAAAGCAGATGGTTCTGCTTGTCCGGTAAGACGTGAAGGGAAGAATTATTATGATTATTCACTTGAAGGTAAAGATTTGGGAAGTGGTGAAGGCGAAATGCCTAATATTGAAGAAAAGGTGAATGCGGTGCTTGTTATTGAAACGGATAAGGATGACAATGTAGATGGTCTTAAGTCTATGGTTGCGGTGCTTAACGGTGGGGTCGGTGCCGACTGTTTCTTAGGTGATGCTAACAAGTCTTTGAATCAGCTTCGTGATGAAATAGCGTCGTCGGGTTCTACTAAGGAGGGTTTCTTGATGACAAGTTCTGTATTTGGTTCCGAAAAATTCTGTTGTGAAGTTGAGGTAACTGCAGATAAGTTGAAAACTAAACCTGATGCAGCCATTGGTGATCCGGTAAATATCTATGTAGAACGTGTATGGGCTAAAGCAAGATTGTATACTGCATGGAAAGAAAGTGTTTCTCCTAAAACAGTAACATTGGGTGGTCAAGACTATGTGGCTGTTCCGTTGAAAACAGCAAAAGACAGTGAAACTAATATTACTGTTGGTGAAGGAACAGATGCAAAAGTGGTATATGCCATTTTCACCGGATGGGATGTGACGGGTACTGCTGACAAGACATATCTTTTCAAAAAAGTAGCTTCTAACTGGAATTTAGGTTGGACTTGGAATATGCCTGCTCTTTATCGTTCTTATTGGGCGCAGAATCCGGCAGATGTTACACTTGGTTATTTATCATATAATGAAATTTCTAAAAAGGTTGGCACCAAAGGAGTTGAGAATGGAAATTCTACTTCATATGATGGGCACAATGCATACTGTCTTGAAAATGCTGCGGATAATAATGATGGAACAAAGTCCACTTACACCTCGGCTGATGAACTAAGCAATCGTACTCAGGCGATTATTGCAGCAGTATTGGTGACGGTAGATGAGAATAATGTTGCTACTCCTCTTAGTCTGGCGGAATGGGGTGGAACTCAGTATACGGAAGATGACGCGTTGATGGCAATGTTGGGTACTGTAAATACTCAGATTTATACAAAAAAAGTAGATGGCGAAGATAAGAAACTGGTATCAATTAGCGAGGATATGGTGAAACTTGTTTCCGGAATAGAGGCAGGTGTAGCAGATAATTCTTCAGAAGAAAGCAAAAGATATTTGAGTTATTTGCAATTGAATGAAGAAACGGTAAAAGGTGTAACATTCTATAAAGCAGATGGAGAAGCGTACGCTACTCACGATGAGGTAAATAAAGTACTTGCCAATAAGAATTCGATCGGTGCAAGGGTATGGTCATCCGGTCAAACATATTACTATACTGACATCAAGCATGAAGAAAGTGCCGAAGATACTAAAGGTAAGTACGGTGTAGTACGTAACCATATTTACGATATTGCCATCAACTCGGTAGCTGGTCTCGGAACTCCGGTTTTGAATCCTGATGAAAAAATCATTCCGCAACATCCGACAGACGATGACACTTATCTTGCTGCACAAATCAATATCCTTTCATGGAGAGTTGTAAAACAGAATGTTGATTTGGAATGGTGATTATTCATAGCAAACAGAACCATAAAAACAACCACTAAGTAATCCTGATGGCGGGACGCTTCCCGTCGGGAAAGCATTCCGCCATCTTTTTAATGTAAAGAAAGCGCTTGGGCATCGGCGCAAAGAGAGATGCCATTTTGAAATCCGAAGAAGATTCAGGGTTTCCACTTAATCAGACATTTCCACTGTGGTTTCGGTCACAGACTATATATATGATCATTAATAAGAAATGATAGATAATGAACACACTGTCTTATATCAAAAAATGGGGAATAACAGCGCTGGCAGTCGCAGTGAGTGCCTTTCTGCTTGTGTCGTGTGACGGCATGATTTATAACGATGAAGGTGACTGCTCCGTGCGCTACCGTCTGAAATTCCGTTATGACATGAACTTGAAGTTTGCCGACGCTTTTGCTCATGAAGTGAAGTCCGTCAGACTTTACGCATTCAATCCCGATGGAGAGTTGGTATGGCAGTCTGCCGAACAAGGCAATATCCTTGCGTCAGGCGATTATACCATGACTCTCGACCTTGCCCCTGGTGATTATCACCTTGTCGCCTGGTGCGGACTTGACAATGAAGAATCCTTCACTTTGCCTGACGCATCGCATGGCTGTCATCTGGAAGATTTGCATTGTAAGTTGAAACGGCAATATGATATAGTGACGGATGCAACAACAGATACACAAAAATATATCACTTGTTCCAAGAATGACTTACATCCGTTGTTTCATGGCGCTCTCGATGTCAGTCTGCCTGTAAATGATGACGGGGGCGAATATACATACGTCATGCCGCTGACAAAAGATACGAATGTCTTCCGTGTGGTGCTTCAGCATCTTTCCGGAGAAGATATAAACGCTGACGACTTTGTCTTTAGCATCGAAGACCGGAACGGCTGGATGGCACATGATAATTCATTGATCAATGACGAGCCGATTACCTATCGTGCCTGGTCTACCTATTCGGGTGAAGCAGGCGTTGATATATCAACAAAAGCCGGTGCGGGTGTAATATCCGAAGCCGGGAACCGTGCTGTAACAACAGTCAAAGCAGCCGTAGCAGAACTTACGGTGAGCAGGCTGGTGAAAAGAGACTGGAATCAGTACCCACGTCCGATGTTGACGATTCGTACTACCGAAGGAAAATTAGTCGTTTCCATTCCGGTTATCGACTACGCTCTGTTGGTAAGAGGCGAATGTAACAGGAATATGTCCGAACAGGAATTTCTCGACCGGGCAGATGAGTATAACATGACATTTTTCCTTGATGAAGACAATAAATGGGTAAGTACAGTAATACAAATCCTTTCATGGAGAGTGGTGCGTTCCAATGTAGATATAGAGTGAAAGAAATACTGAAACATATGATATGGACGGCAGCATTTGTCAGTTGGGCATTGTTGTTGGCAGCATGTAGTAGCGGAACGAATGGCTATATGGACGAAGTATGGCCGGACGACCACACCGCTACGCTTATCCTTCGTACTGCTCTTCTTGACAAAACCCGCGCCATTGATACCCCGGCAGATAATCCTGTCGAATATATGTATACGCTGCGCATCGTTATCCTTCATGCGGACGGCAGTGTGGAGCACAATGTATATGTAGACTTCGGTAACACACCTCAAACTGAGTGTTTCAGGGTTTTAAAGGTTACGCGGAATGAAACTAAGAAAATATACCTGATAGCCAACGAAAAGAGTGTATCTTCCGAACTTCACGGAAAACTGGAAGCATTGGCAGCAGGCGATAATACATTTAGGAGCATTGTGGATGAACTGCATTTCGCCCCCGACTATAAAATCCCCATTCCCATGAGTTCGGTGTATGATGTTCCGGTCAATGAGGAGAGCTTGGTAGAGCGGCAGTTCTATTTGGTCCGTGCCGCTACCAAGTTCACATTTCGTTTCACGAACGAGCGTGAGAATGCTGTCAGTGTGGACGCAATTGCTGTTTCCGGAATAGTCGGGGAAACTTATCTGATCCCCCATAAAAAGGAAAAAGAAATGTTCTTTGAGGACGAGCCGCTTTTTTGGATCGAGTGGCTGAAGAAAATGGCTGATGAGTCACAGGAGCATCCGGACGATGCGAGCTTGGCGGATAGGAGAGGATGGATACAGGATTACGATATCCCTTCCGGACAGACTCACGAAGAAGTTATCGTCCGTTCTCCGACACTCGTTTCCGGTCTCACGTACCATGTGAATGAAGCACCTACTCCCGGCAAAGAGATTTTTCCTGTGTTTTATCTGCCGGAAAGCAAAAATCTCAAAGACAGAACGCAGGAATATGGAGAGCAAGTCTACACAATGACGCTTCATCTGACAGAGAAGCATCCTGAAGGTGGGACCGGACTTCCGGAAGAGAACGAACTGTCGTTTACCCGGCCTTTCCCGAATCTGAAAGCCCTTTTCCGAAACACTCATGTACTGGTTGACGTCACTTTCTGGGAGGAAGGCGTAAAAGTAGATGTAATACCATATAGCGAGGTTATTCTTGAACCGGATTTCGGATTATAAATGGAATAGAAACAACAAAATAAGAAAGAATAATAATACGATAAAATGATGAGACGTTACACGTTATATACACTTCTTTTCATACTTGCTTTCAGTGCGGCAAGTTGTGTGGATGACTGGTTTGAAAGGCCGGAATCTATCGGGGAAGGCAAGAGTATAGTATCCGCCACAGTGGATTTCCGTCCCATGGCTTCCGGGCTTACGCGGAGCACAAGAGCAGCGGGAAATGCGATTAAGGCGATAGAGACACTTTATATTTTGTTGTATGACGAAGACGGAAATCTTGTAGAGAATCAGAGCCGTCAGATTTTTGATTTTGAAACAACTGATGAAAAACGTGTGGATGCGGATGCAGACAATAATATCTCGGCAGAGACGCAGACCCCGCGTGCCACTTTCAAATTGAAAGAAATACCTTTTGGCAGATACTATATCTATGCAGTTGCCAATATTCCCGATCTTCTTACCAAGTATTCCGATTATATCAAGACCAAGGAGGGACTCAAGCGTATGCCGCTTACCTGGCATAATGTATCCGGTGAGGTCGGCAGGAACAGTCAGATGCTTGGATATTTCACATCAACCAAGAAAGACCAGCCGGAAGATGAACCTCTTACCATCAACAGACCGACTATCTACCTGCATTCGTGGTTACGCCGGGCTGCTTCGAAGCTTACAGTCGCTTATGACGGCAGTCGCCTGAAAGAAGGTGTTTTTGTATACCTTAAATCGGTGCAGATAAAGGATATCCCGTCACAATGTTATTTAGGGAAGGAGAATAATATAGGTGCGGAAGGATACGGGCTGGACAAGACATTGTTGGATGGCGAAGAGATAAAATACTATAAAGGTGACCCACCGACAGACTTCGACCATGAATATAAAGGACCGCGCATTACACGGGGGAAACCTTATTATGGTTCGCATCACGAAGACTCTGTTGCCGTTTACTTTTATGAGAATATACAGGGGGAAGGCAAGGATAAACGGCAGGATGCTGATGGAAAAGATGGTCTTGATGCTCCGGGAATGCCTGGAGATCCCGGTTATATACATAAAGACGATAAGCCGTATGGTACATATGTAGAGGTCGATGCTTATTACATATCCATCAATTCGGAAAAGCTTGGTAACGGTCCTATAAAATATCGGTTCATGCTTGGGCAGGATATTTATAAAGATTATAACGCCAAGCGTAATTGTCATTACAAGCTAACGCTGAGATTCAACAATTTCGCCAATGATGTAGACTGGCATATCGAATATGAAGAACCGGAACCGGGTGTGGTAACTCCGGAGCCCTATTTTATTTCATACCTATATAATCACTCTATGATGTACCCCATCAAGGTTAATACCGGTGGACGTGAAATTGAATATATAAAGGCGGAAATCCAGGACAATCGTTGGGCTCCTTACAATGCAGATAAGTCGGTGTATTATTATCAAATGGACAGCCCGAATGATAAACAATGGAATGGCTTTCTGTCGTTACATAAGACGGTAGATCTGGTTATTCCTACGACGACCACTTCGGTAAATGTAGATTCGAATAAAGAACATTATGAGAAAGCTCCTAAAAGAGGGGAGCGCACATACACAGAGATGAGCGTGGGAGAACATACTACAACTGGCTCCGATTTGGAAGATACATACCGTGTGGAGAAAGATCCCACCGAAATGAATACATACAATGTATTTATTCCGATGTATACACGTGCCAAACAATTAATAAAAGAAACGGCTTATACAGGCAACAATCCTTATGTTGCATATCATCGGAAAGCGGAAGTCAAGATTACCACCAAGCTGAAAGGTTTGGAAAAGCTGTTTGAAAATATGGTAACCATTTATCAGGTGCGTCGTATTGTAAATCCCAAAGGCATATATCGCAGTAACGGAAAGAGTGATCCGTTTCATGTGGTGTTGAAACGCTTGCCAAAGGAGAATGCAACTCGGTTTGAAACGTTTGTGTCAGAAGGACCGTGGAAAGCATATGTTGTAAGATATTGCAACAGTGATGGCAGTGCAGGCCGGGTTGTCAATCTTGATAAAGGAAGTGGGATGTCAGAATGTATAAAAGATACCGTATATGGAAAAACAGGTTCCGAGATTGATTTTAATGTCAATTTTGATGGAACATGTGATGCCAATACTTCCCGTTATGCTATTATAAGGATTGAATATCACAACTATACTTGTTATCACTTGATATTTGTACGGCAGGGTGACAGCCCGGACGATCTGATAGCAGGCGGAACGAGATGGCATACCAAGAACATGAGGACAAAAACAGAAGAAGCGGAATCACCTTTGGACGAGGGCTCTCTGTTTGGGCGTGGTAATTGGGATTATCCTATTGATGCGTTGAATAATAAAAATCCCAAAGAATATTGGGTTAATGTCAAACCGGAAGATTTCAACAAATCATATCCTGCAGATGGCTTGTTTACAATAGCCGGAAGCAGTGAAAAGAAAAAGTGGAGTGATATAACCCAAAATTCTGATTTCACAGAGCCTAAAACCGGTTGGAAGGTTGCCAGTGCCTCAGACTATCAGGCCTTGTTTGATAGTGAAGATATTAAACAAGGATATGGAGTATTATATGGAGATGGGGCAAAAGAAGTTGCTGATGATCTTAATGATGTATACGGTTATGATTACACAACCTCAAAAATACGCGGAATGAGAGGCTGTTTTGTTTATAACGAACGAACAGGAAAAAATCTTTTCTTTCCGATAGGTGCTTCCGGTTATGGACATAGAAAGGATTTTCGAGGTGAATCGGCAGGAAATCAATATAAAGGAATTTTAAGATACGCTTCAAGTAGAAATACATATTTCCCGACAGATAGCACCGCTCTATATCCTCATGGTGTTAAAGACTGTCCATTGTTTTATGACATCTATATGCGTCCCGGTGCAATATACTGGTATGACAAGACCGGTCAGAATAAAATAAATAATACAATGACAGACAATGTAGCTTGGGACTTCAATTATTTTACATTTGATTTCTATCCTATGGGCAGTTGGGGTACAAGTGGAGGCAAGGATGCTTGCTTTGTTCGTTGTGTGGAAAAGTAATACCCATTTTAACCATATATTTAGCTTTGTGAGTAAAAAGAAAGTGTTTTTTCTTGTTTGCTATTTATAATTTTATCTATCTTTGCAACCAAATTCATTCCGTTGTCTGTAAAGTGACGGAAAATGACGGGTAAAAATACATGATCATTAACAAAAATGACGATCGAAAAGTTCTGCCAACAGATGTGATTGGCAGAAGCGTAGCGCGCTCTAAACGTTGGTTAGTGGCAATTGTACGTGTCTGTCACGAGAAAAAAACGAGTGAGCGTCTTACCAAAATGGGGATTGAAAACTTCCTTCCAATTCAACAGGAAGTGCATCAATGGAGCGATCGCCGTAAAGTTGTTGATCGGGTATTACTTCCGATGATGATTTTCGTTCACGTTGATCCGCATGAACAAAAAGAAGTTTTGACTTTATCCGCAATCAGCCGTTACATGGTACTCCGTGGGGAGAGTACTCCGGCCGTCATTCCCGACCAGCAAATGTTGCGATTCAAATTTATGCTCGACTATTCGGATGAGACGATTAGTATGAGCACATCGCCATTGGCACCGGGAGAGAAGATACGGGTTATCAAAGGACCATTAACAGGACTGGAAGGGGAGCTGGTAAATGTGAATGGGAAATCAAAGGTTGCTGTCCGATTGACAATGCTAGGGTGTGCATGTGTAGATATACCGGTAGGATGTGTAGAGCCGGTATCATAAAAAAGGGGAATTACACGATTAATCATCGGTTTATTTTATGGGGGTATGGGGATTTTACTACAAGAATGTAATGAAAGTTTGCAAAATCTAGCAGACAGTCTATCTGATATCGGCAATAAAAAGTTATATCTATATGCCGATAACCTCTCGAATAAATAAAAATCCATGAAAGTATTTATGAATTGCATTTTTTTATAAAGATGCAATGTGAAAATGTATGTAAATATCAAAGGTGATAATTATCGGTCAAATAAATCAATTTGAAATATAATTTATTCGTTTATACTATAATGGAAAAGACATTAAGGGGTATAGCTCAATATGTTCGTAAGAATTACTTGAGTTATTGGATTATTTTGGGGATTGACACAGTAATATCTGTCTTATGTTCGTTGGTAGCTTATGCTGTCATTCATTATATGGCACATGTTCCGATGAACGATTGGATGCTTTGCCAGTTTGTCGGAGTTTCTTTTGTGGCAACTATTGCAGGAGCTCTGTTGTTCCACACCTATCGTAATACCATCCGCTTTTCTCAGGCACGTGAGCTTTGGCGCATCATGTGTGCCGTCCTGTTCAAGGTCGGATGTTTGTCAGTGATTTCCTTTTGGATTATATCTGAAACGCTGTTACCTGATAATTATAAAGTTTCCTATCTCTTGTTTGACGGTTTGTTGACACTGGCTGCGCTGACAGTCTTTCGTGTATCACTTATTATCACCTATGACTTCTTGTTGGACTGGGTAAATAAAAAGAACACACGTATCCTTATTTATGGTGTTGACGAAGAGAGTGTCGCCCTGAAAATCCGTCTCCGCGACAGTGCGCATTATAAGGTTGCGGGCTTTTATGTCTATGGCAAGAATAACAGCCGCCGGCGCCTGGCTGATCTTCCCATTTATTACTTTGAAAATGAATCGGATGTCGACTATATCATGCGTAAGCGTGGTATTAAGGGTATTCTTTTTGCCCGTTACGAAGATACCCGTCTGGAGGAAAACCGTCTCTTGGAATACTGTAAGAGCAATTCCCTTAAAACTCTGATTGCACCTACCATCAGTGAGGCGGATTCTGACGGAAACTTCCATCAGTGGGTACGTCCCATCAAGATTGAAGATTTGCTGGGACGTGCCGAAATCAATATAAACCTTCGTCAGGTTGCGGAAGAATTCCGGGGTAAGGTTGTACTGGTAACAGGTGCTGCGGGTAGTATCGGCAGCGAACTTTGCCGTCAGTTGGTACAGATGGGTATTCAGAAACTCATCATGTTCGATTCTGCTGAAACTCCCTTGCATAATGTCCGTTTGGAATTTGAAAAGAATTATCCTACCATAGATTTTATTCCGGTGATCGGTGATGTTCGTGTGAAAGAGCGCGTACGTATGGTATTTGACCTTTACCATCCTCAGGTTGTCTTTCATGCCGCCGCTTACAAGCATGTGCCTTTAATGGAGGAAAACCCTTGCGAAGCTGTCCTTGTGAATGTCACAGGTTCCCGTCAGGTAGCTGATATGGCTGTGGAGTATGGTGCTGAAAAAATGATCATGGTTTCCACTGATAAGGCCGTGAATCCAACGAATGTTATGGGATGCTCCAAACGTCTGGCTGAAATCTATGTTCAAAGTCTGGGTTGTGCCATTCGTGAGGGAAAAGTGAAAGGTCATACCAAATTCATCACGACCCGTTTTGGTAACGTATTGGGCAGCAATGGCTCGGTCATTCCCCGTTTCAGGGAACAGATAGAGAATGGCGGCCCTGTCACAGTCACTCATCCTGATATCATCCGCTTCTTCATGACCATTCCCGAAGCCTGTCGCCTGGTAATGGAGGCTGCTACGATGGGAGAGGGTAATGAAATCTTTGTCTTTGAGATGGGTAAGGCTGTTAAGATTGTAGACTTGGCTACCCGTATGATTGAACTGGCGGGTTACCGTCCGGGTGAGGATATCAAAATAGAATTCACTGGCTTGCGCCCTGGCGAGAAGCTTTATGAGGAAGTATTGAGTGATAAGGAAAATACGATTCCGACTGAGAACAAGAAGATTATGATTGCTAAAGTCCGTCGTTATGAATATGCCGATATTCTTGATACGTACACAGAGTTTGAGAGACTTTCCCGTGCTGTAGAGATAATGGATACGGTCAGACTGATGAAGAAAGTAGTGCCTGAATTCAAGTCGAAGAATTCTCCGCGATTTGAGGTACTGGATAAAGAATAATAAACTAGAATATATTATGAATACATCATTTTGCATTGCTACAAGTATGCAGATAAAAGCTAGGGGAATACTTTCCTGCTTAGTTGCCATCTTTCTGCTTGCTTCCTGCCAGTCCTATAAGAAAGTTCCTTATCTGCAGGATTCTGAAGTGGTGGGACAGGCTGTCCAACAGGAAACTTTGTATGATGCCAGGATAATGCCGAAAGATCAGCTTACTGTTGTGGTGTCATGTACCAACCCTGAACTGGCGGCTCCTTTCAACTTGACCGCGACCGGTTCTGCCGGTATGACTGCCGGAAACTCACAGAGTGCTTCCCAATCCTCCCAACAGACTTATCTGGTAGATAATGAGGGTAATATCAATTTTCCCGTATTGGGAATATTGAAAGTTGGTGGACTGACCAAAAAGGAAGTGGAGCAAATGATAATGGAGAAGCTGAAACCTTACATCAAAGAAACTCCGATTGTTACCGCCCGTATGGTCAACTATAAAATCTCCGTATTGGGTGAAGTTGCCAGTCCCGGTACATTCACTATCAGCAATGAGAAAGTGAACCTGTTGGAGGCTTTGGCCATGGCAGGTGACATGACGATTTATGGAATGCGTGACAATGTAAAATTGATTCGTGAAGATGCTGACGGTAAGCAGCAGATCATAACGTTGGATTTGAATAAGGCTGAAACTCTGCTTTCCCCTTATTACTGGTTGCAGCAGAATGATATTGTATATGTGACTCCGAATAAGGCGAAGGCCCGTAATTCGGATATCAGCAACAGTACGAGTATTTGGTTCTCAGCTACATCTATCTTGATTTCATTAGCAAGTTTATTAGTAACAATCTTCAGATAATAACATCATATGATTGAGGAAAGAAAAGAAAAAACGGGAGTACAATCTGAAGAGCAGATCAATATTCAGGAAATCCTTTTCCATTATCTGATTCATTGGCCATGGTTCGTAGCTTCGGTAATAGTCTGTGTTGCCTTAGCATGGGGGTATTTACGTTTGACAACCCCCATTTATAATGTTTCCGCCACAGTCCTGATCAAGGATGAGAAGAAAGGCGGTGGTGCGAATATGTCATCCGAACTGGAAAAGATGGGGATGAACGGTTTTGTCTCCTCATCGGGTAATATAGAGAATGAAATTGAAGTTTTGAGTTCCAGAACATTGGCAAGGGAGGTGGTCAGTTCTCTGGGATTGTTCGTGACTTATATGGACGAGGACAGGTTTCCCAAAAAGGAACTGTATCGCACTTCTCCTGTCTTAGTGAGCCTGACTCCTCAGGAAGCGGATAAACTTCCTCAGACAATGGAAGTAGATATGTCCTTGCAACCTTCCGGTGTGATGGATGTACAGATTAAGGTGGGAGAAAAAGAGTACCAGAAACGTTTTGAGAAATTGCCTGCCGTACTCCCGACCGATGAAGGTACAATTGCTTTTTTTGCGAACAACGATACCTTGTCATCACTTCGTCCTGAGAGTGTAACAAAAGAACGCCATATCACGGCTTATATTAACAGACCTTTTTCTGTAGCGAAAGGATACGCCGGTTCCCTGTCAATAATCCCTACCTCGAAGGCTACTTCAGTAGTAACCGTTTCACTTAAAAACTCCAATACCCAACGTGGTAAGGACTATATAGACAAGCTGCTTGAAATGTATAATATCAATGCCAACAATGACAAGAATGAGGTGGCTCAGAGAACAGCCGAGTTTATTGACGAACGTATCGGTATTATCTCAAAAGAACTGGGCAGTACAGAGCGTGATTTGGAGAACTTCAAGCGTAGCGCAGGTATTACGGATTTGACAAGTGAAGCCCAAATAGCCTTGGCTGGTAATGCCGAATATGAGAAGAAACGCGTGGAGAATCAGACTCAGATTAATCTTGTCATGGATTTGCAAAGATATCTGCAGGGTGCCGAATATGAAGTGTTGCCTTCGAATGTCGGTTTACAGGATGCTAGTGTAGCGGGAGCAATTGACCGGTATAATGAAATGGTGTCCGAGCGTAACCGTCTGTTGCGTACATCGACTGAAAACAATCCGGCAATTGTAAATCTTAATGCCAGCATCCGTGCGATGCGTGGCAACATACAGACCACTTTGGATGCAATGCTGAAAGGTCTGGAAATTACGAGGGCGGATTTAGCTCGTGAGGCAGGCCGCTATTCTCGTCGTATCAGTGACGCGCCCACTCAGGAACGTCAGTTTGTTAGTATTGCCCGCCAGCAGGAAATCAAGTCTGGCTTGTATCTGATGTTACTTCAAAAGCGTGAGGAGAATGCCATTGTTTTGGCTGCTATAGCCAATAATGCCAAGATTATTGACGAGGCACAGGCGGACGGCGCTCCAATTTCTCCGAAGCGGAGTACGATTTATCTTGCGGCTTTGGTATTTGGAATAGGTATTCCGGTAGGTATCATTTATCTGATTGGTCTGACCAAATTTAAGATAGAAGGTCGTGTAGATGTTGAAAAACTGACTTCGCTTCCTGTTATTGGTGATATTCCATTGGCAGATGAAAAGACGGGTTCTATTGCCGTATTTGAGAATCAGAACAATTTGATGAGCGAGACTTTCCGTAATGTCCGTACCAATCTTCAGTTCATGCTTGAAAATGGCAAGAATGTAATTTTAGTGACCTCTACAGTGAGTGGTGAAGGGAAGTCTTTTGTATCCGCTAATTTGGCTATCAGTCTTTCTTTGTTAGGCAAGAAAGTTGTAATTGTAGGGCTTGATATCCGTAAACCGGGCTTGAATAAGGTCTTCAACATACCTAGAAAGGAGCATGGTATTACCCAGTTTCTGACTAATCCTGCTATAAATCTGATTGATTTGGTACAGGCTTCTGATATAAACAAGAACTTATATATTCTTCCTGGTGGTACAGTTCCTCCTAATCCGACAGAGTTATTGGCTCGTGACGGATTGGAGAAAGCTGTTGAAACACTTAAGAAGAGCTTTGATTATGTGATATTGGATACGGCTCCGGTAGGTATGGTAACAGATACTTTGCTTATAGGACGTGTGGCGGATTTATCCGTCTATGTATGTCGTGCTGATTACACCCGTAAGGCAGAGTTCACTTTGATTAACGAACTTGCCGAAAACAATAAACTGCCTAATCTCTGTATTGCCATCAATGGTTTGAATCTTCAGAAGAAGAAATATGGCTATTACTATGGTTATGGTAAATATGGCAAATACTATGGCTATGGTAAACGATATGGTTATGGTTACGGTTATGGGGAGCATAAGGTAAAAAACAAGACTAATTAATAAAAAATATCAAAGATATGTCAGTGTTTAAAGACAAAGTCCTGTTAATCACAGGTGGTACAGGTTCATTCGGTAATGCCGTACTCCGTCGTTTTCTCACAAGTGATATCAAGGAAATCCGTATTTTTTCACGGGATGAAAAGAAACAGGATGATATGCGTCACCATCTTCAGGCACAGCATCCCGAACAGGCGTCAAAGGTGAAGTTTTATATTGGTAATGTTCGTAACCGTGAATCTGTGGATGTTGCGATGCGTGGAGTGGACTATGTGTTTGCTGCTGCCGCTTTGAAACAGGTGCCTTCCTGTGAATTCTTCCCTATGGAAGCGGCCATGACCAATGTGATGGGCACAAGCAATGTGCTGCTTTCAGCCATTGATCACGGCGTGAAGAATGTAGTCGTTCTTTCTACTGACAAGGCGGCTTATCCCATCAATGCCATGGGGATCTCCAAAGCTTTGATGGAAAAGGTGGCTATTGCGAAGGGACGGGAATTAGGTGAAGGTGCTCAGACGACTATCTGTTGTACCCGCTATGGCAATGTAATGGCATCGCGTGGTTCGGTTATTCCTTTGTGGGTGGAACAAATCATGTTGGGTAAATCCATAACCATTACCGATCCCAATATGACCCGTTTCATGATGACTTTGGATGATGCGGTAGACCTCGTTGTCTATGCCTTTACCCATGGTCACAATGGTGACCTTTTCGTACAGAAGGCTCCTGCCGCCACCTTGGATGTGCTTGCTGAAGCTTTGAAGCAGATTTATTCCAGGATTGATCCTAAATACGGTGAAACCGAGGTTAAGATCATCGGTACCCGTCACGGTGAAAAACTCTATGAGACTTTGGTTACCCGTGAGGAAATGGCAAAAGCTATTGATTGCGGCAACTACTACCGCATTCCTTGCGACACTCGTGACCTCAACTATGACAAGTTCTTTGTGGAAGGTAATGAGAAGGTTTCAACAATTGAGGACTATCACTCGCACAATACCGCACGTCTGGATGTTGAGGGGATGAAGGAACAGCTTATGCGCTTACGTTTCATTCAGGAAGATCTCGGTTTAATAGAGCGTGCAAAGTCTAAAGAAATCCGTTCAGAATAATGAAGATATTGGTTACAGGTGCCAAAGGTTTTGTAGGAAAGAATCTTTGTGCCGAACTCAACAATATAAAGGAAGGAAAGGCCCGCTGTTATGGCGGTCTTGTTATTGACGTTGTTTATGAGTATGACATAGACAGTAGTCAGGAGGAACTGGATGCTTACTGTTCTGACTGTGACTTTGTTTTCAATTTGGCAGGTGTAAACCGTCCCAAAGAGAATAGCGAGTTTATGAGCGGCAACTTCGGCTTCGCGTCAATGTTGCTCGATTGTTTGAAGGCTCATAAGAACAATTGCCCCGTGATGTTGTCAAGTAGCATCCAGGCAACCCTGATTGGCCGTTACGGTACCAGCGATTACGGTAAGAGCAAGTTGGCGGGTGAGGAACTGTTCTTTGAATATGGTAGAGAAACAGGTGCCAGAGTATTGGTCTATCGTTTCCCGAATCTCTTTGGCAAATGGTGTCGTCCTAATTATAACAGTGCGGTTGCCACATTCTGCAACAACATCGCCAACGACCTTGCCATACAGGTTAATGATCCCGGTGCAGAGCTTGAACTTCTTTATATTGATGACCTTGTAAAAGAAATGATAAATGCTTTGCAAGGTGAAGAACATCATTGTGAGTTTGACGGTGTGGAGACAGTCCTTAATGCTGACGGGCGTTACTGTGCTGTGCCTACTACCCACAAAGCAACCCTTGGTGAAATCGTTTCGTTACTCGAATCCTTTAAGGCACAGCCCCAAACATTGGTAATGCCCGAGATTCCCGGGAACTCATTCGCCAAGAAACTTTATAGTACCTTCCTTAGCTATTTACCCCAAGAAAAGGTAATCTTTCCGTTGAAGATGAACGTAGATGACCGTGGGAGTTTCACCGAGTTACTGAAGACAATGAACTGTGGTCAGTTTAGTGTGAACATCAGTAAGCCCGGTATTACCAAGGGGCAGCATTGGCATCATACGAAATGGGAGTTTTTTATTGTTGTATCGGGTAAGGCTCTCATTCAGCAACGCCGGATAGATTCTGACGAAGTGTTGAATTTTGAGGTTAGCGGTGATAAGATAGAGGCTGTACACATGTTGCCCGGCTATACTCACAATATCATAAACCTCTCTGATACTTGCGATTTGGTAACCCTCATGTGGGCCAACGAGGCATTTGACCCCAATTGTCCGGACACTTATTTCTTACCCGTAGAATAAATACATTATGGCAGATATTAAAACAGATTATAGCGATGTAAAGTTTGCGGATAACGGCAAACTGAAACTTCTTATCATAGTAGGTACAAGACCGGAGATTATTCGTCTTGCGGCAGTTATCACCAAGTGTCGCAAATACTTTGATACAGTTTTGGCGCATACCGGTCAGAACTATGATTACAACCTCAACGGAGTTTTTTTCAAGGATTTGAAATTAGCCGATCCTGAGGTTTATATGGATGCCGTAGGTGACGACTTGGGTTCAACGGTTGGCAATATAATCAACTGCTCCTACAAATTAATGAATGCGATCAAACCTGATGCATTGCTTATATTAGGTGATACCAATTCTTGCTTGAGTGCTATCGCAGCAAAACGTCTTCATATTCCCATTTTCCACATGGAGGCAGGAAACCGTTGCAAGGATGAATGTCTTCCTGAGGAGACCAACCGACGTATTGTTGATATCATCAGTGATGTAAATCTGGCATACAGCGAGCACGCAAGAAGATACCTTCACGAGTGTGGTTTTCCCAAAGAACGTACCTATGTAACCGGTAGTCCCATGGCTGAGGTATTGCATGCCAATCTTGCTGACATAGAAGCCAGCGACATTCATCAACGTCTCGGTTTGGAGAAGGGCAAATACATTCTGCTCAGTGCCCACCGCGAGGAGAACATAGATACAGAGGAGAATTTCCTTTCACTGTTCAATGCCATCAATGCCATAGCTGAGAAGTATGACATGCCTATCCTTTACAGTTGTCATCCGCGCTCGCGCAACCGCATTGAGAAGAGCGGTTTCCAATTGGATAAACGTGTAATTCGCCACGAGCCTCTCGGTTTTCATGACTACAACTGCCTGCAGATGAATGCTGCTGCTGTGATCAGTGATTCAGGTACCCTGCCCGAGGAAAGCAGTTTCTTTACCAGTGTGGGGCATCCTTTTCCGGCTGTCTGTATCCGCACCAGTACTGAACGTCCCGAATCGTTGGACAAGGCTGGCTTTATCCTTGCAGGCATTGACGAAAAATCTCTTCTTCAGGCTGTAGATACGGCTATTGCTATGAATGCCGAGGGGGATAATGGGATACCTGTACCTGTGTATGTTGAGGATGTTGCCAACAAGGTGGTGAAGATTATTCAGAGTTATACTGGTGTGGTTGATAAGATGGTTTGGAGAAAGAAATAAATTCTATATAAGTAAAAAATAATACATGAAAACTGCATTTTTGGTTCAGGCTCGTATGGGGTCAACTAGGTTACCGCATAAAGTGTTACGCCCATTTTATAATAATAATTGTATTTTGGATTTGCTTGTAGATAAATTAAATCAGATTGCAGATACAAAGATTATTATTGCTACCTCAGTAGGTTCTGAGAATGATGTAATAGAACAGTTTTGTGAAGAACGTAATATAATATGCTTTAGAGGGGAAGAAAATGATGTTTTGAAGCGTTTTATAGATGCAGCAGAAGCAAATGGAGTGGATAGAATCATCCGTATCTGCTCTGATAATCCTTTTCTTGAGCTGAACTCAATTAAGAAATTGGTTGAAGTTGCAAATAAGGCTGATGCTGAGTATATTAGTTTTGATATTAACGGTTTCCCTTCCATTAAAACTCATTTTGGCTTTTGGGCAGAATATGTCTCTTTAGATGCATTAAAGAAGGTACAGCGTTTAACAAGTGAGAAAATCTATCATGAACATGTAACTAACTACATATATTCAAACCCTGCAATTTTTAAGGTAGAATGGATTGAAGGCCCTATTTGTCTTAAAGGTCGTTCGAATATACGCCTTACAATAGATACGCTTGAAGATTTTGCTAATGCACAGAAAGTTTATGCTGAGCTTTGTAAGGTAAATCCATATCCTACAATTGATGAAGTTGTGTCTTATCTCGATGAGCATCCGGATACTTATAATGCAATGGTTCAACAAATAAATAAAAATTCAAAATGATAACTAAAGGTGAAACTTATATTATAGGTGAGATTGGTCAAAACCATAATGGTTCTGTTGATGTGGCAAAGTTAATAGTCGAATTGATTTCTCGTCCTGTTAAAGAGGAAACATTTGGTATAGATTTAAGGCCAATGAATGCAGTTAAGATGACTAAGCGTGATCTTAACGAAGAACTGACTAATTCACAGATGAATCGTATCTACGATACTCCTAATTCATTTGGTCGTACTTATGGCGAACATCGTGCCTTTCTTGAACTTGATGACGAGGCTCATTATGAAGTATATAAGTATGCTAAGGAAAAAGGTCTCGATTTTGTTGAGACACTTTGTGCTAAAGGTTGCATGTCATTGCTTAAACTTTTTACTCCCGACTATTTGAAAGTAGCGAGTCGTGATCTTACCAATCTTCCTTTGCTTGCAGCGATGGCAGAAACTAAGATACCTATAATTCTTTCTACTGGTATGGCAGGAAAACAAGAACTTGATAATGCTCTTGACACGATTACGCGTTACCATTCCAATATTTCAATATTACATTGTGTATCACAATATCCTACACATCCTGATAATCTTAATCTTAAAACTATCAGTTATTTGAAGAAACACTATAGCCAGTATCCAATAGGTTTTTCAGATCATACTATCGGTATTTCGGCTCCTGTGGTAGCAGTAGGTATGGGAGCTGAGATTATAGAGAAGCATATCACTATAGACCGTCACATGAAAGGTACCGACCAGGCTGGTTCATTGGGACCCGATGGTGTAAACCGTATGATTAGGGACATTCGTATTGCAGAAAAATGGCTTGGAACTGAGGATTTGTATATCGATAAGAATGTTACTACTGCCAAGGAGAAGCTTGAACGTTCTATTGCAAGCAAACGTGCATTGAAAGCTGGTGAGATTATTACAGAAGAAGATATACATATGCTTAGTCCTGGCGATGGTTTCAAATGGAGCCAGAAGGATTTAGTAATTGGCCATACTGTTAAGGAAGATATTCCTGCCAATGAAATAATTTACCCAAAGTACATCTTATAATATGCTGCCGAAACTTATTCTTACCGACATTGACGGGGTGTGGACTGATGGGGGGATGTATTATGATGCTGACAATGTAGAATTAAAGAAGTTCAACACATATGATAGTGCAGGTGTGCTATTTGCCCACAATCTTCATATTCCCGTGGGGATTATTACTGGTGAGAATACTCAAATAGTACAACGTCGTGCAGATAAATTGAAAGTGGATTATTGTTATCTTGGAGTAAAAGATAAACTTTCTATTGTAAAGAATCTGTGTAAGGAATTATCGATCACTTTGGCACAAGTTGCCTATATAGGTGACGATCTTAATGATATGGATGTTCTTTCTAAAGTGGGATTTGCCGGTGTTCCGACATCAGCTCCCGAGTATGTGAAACAACTAGCCAATGTTCCTCTTTCCAAAAAGGGTGGGGAAGGCGTGTTTCGTGAATTTGTGGAGGTAATCATAGGCGAGGAACAACTTCGTAAAATAATTAGTAAAGTTTATTTAATGGAACAATGATACAGTCTAAACAGGATTTAAAGCATTATCTTCTTGAAGACCGCAAGGCTCAACATAAGATACTGTATCCTTCATTAAAACAACGAATACTTGAATGGCTATTTCCCGATTATAACTATGAATTTACTAAATGTCTTAGATACTTGGAATATTTTATTAATCGTAATAATATTTCATGGGGGTGAAACGCATATATTTTATGAAGAAGTTATCAAGATTACGTGCAATTACAGGTATAGAACTTAACCCTAACTGTGCTGATTCTGGTCTTCATATTGTCCATGGTAAGATTGTGGTGCATCTTAACGCTAAAATAGGAAAGGATTGCAAGATTTTGTCTGATGTTACAATTGGTTGGCAGGGACGTTATGATAAACCTAGTGCTCCGCAGATAGGGGATAGGGTATTTACTTGGAAGTGGTGCAAAGATTATTGGTAATATTACTATAGCTAGTGATGTGGTAATTGGTGCAAATGCAGTAGTCGTACATTCTATAAATGAACCTGGAATTACCGTAGCAGGTAATCCTGCTAAAAAAGTAAGTGACACAGACTCTTATTATCTCAACAAGGAATAATTGAGTTTTGAAAAAGGATTTTAATGGCAAGTAGAATACAGAAATCTATAAAAAATGCCAAAGTGAACGTGATATTTTATGTTATTACGGCAGTTTTGGCTTTCTTCTCTCGTAAAGTTTTCTTAGATAATCTCGGTACAGAGTTCTTGGGATTGTCATCAACGTTAGGCGATATACTTAATTTGATGAATATCACAGAGCTGGGTATTGGTACTGCTGTTGGTGTTACCCTTTATAAGCCTTTATTTAATGATGAAAGAGAAAAAATAAGTGATATTGTATCAGTTTATGGCTTCCTTTATTCCCGTATAGGTATATTGATAGGTGGTGCTAGTCTTATATTATCGTGCTTTTTTCCGTTAATGTTTAAGGATATAAATATTCCACTATGGTTAGTGTATTTCATGTTCTTCTCAATGGTATATGGTGCTCTTCTTAGTTATTTTGTTAATTATAAGCAGATTATTCTTTCTGCATCGCAGAATAACTATGTAATAATATATCGCTATAATACTATTACTGTTGTAAAGACATTGTTACAGATGGCATCATCATTACTGCCATTTTGCTATATTTGGTGGATATGTTGGGAGATTGTTGCGGGAACAGTAAACTCTATCATTCTTCATCTTTCTGTGAAGATACGCTATCCATGGCTAAATACTTCTATTAAATTAGGAAGAGCTAAATTTAAAGATTACAAAGACTTGTGGGTAAGGACAAAGCAAGTTTTTGCATTTAAGTTATCTCATTTAATATTTAATGGGTCAATAAATATTTTTATAAGTATTTTTTCTTCATTGTCTATGGTTGCAATATATGGCAACTATAATATGCTGATGTCTAAAATAACAGCCTTTTTTGATGGTTTGTTTATTGGTATGGGAGCTAGTATAGGAAATTTAATAGCAGAGGGTAACAAAGAAAAACTGCTTAAAGTGTTTTTTGAACTAATGAGTTTAAGATACTTTGTTGCAGGGTTGTGCAGTATAACGCTTTATTTTGCTGTTCCGAAGTTAATTCTTGTATGGCTAGGTGAAGAATATATTATGCCTCAATTAGTTCTCATACTGATGTCTATTCATATTTTCATACTTCAAGCGCGTCTTACTGTCACAAACTTCAAAGATGCTTATGGATTGTTCCAAGATGTATGGGCTCCAATAGCAGAGGTGCTTATTAGTGTGTCTCTATCATTAATATTAGGTAAGTATTTCGGATTACCTGGTATCTTATTCGCTTTTACAATAGCTGATTTGCTTATAAAAATTTGTTGGCAACCATTTTATCTATTTAAAAATGGTTTCCAAGTGTCCATAATTAAAGAATATGTACCAGTGTTTTTTAAATATGTTGTTATCCTTTTTATTGTAATATGCTCTATTTTGTATATTGAAAGGGATATCAGTTCTTTAATTAATTCAACATCAATAGTTGGCGCTCTTACATACTGTTTAATTATTGGATGTTTAGTCCTATTATTACTTACGATATTATTTGTATGCATCGATAAAAGTTTTAGATATTTGATAATTCATATAAGAGATTATATTAAAAACCGGTAAATGTATGATGTTGTGATATGCCGAATCTTAATATTGTACACCCCTTGGTTGGGGGCAAAAATGTAGGAATACAGTATCTTCGTGCTATTTGTGCTGTAATAGTATATCTTTCGCATTATGTGAAGGCAGTTGATTGGAATCCTGTGAATGATTTTCGTCTTATGCGATGGAGTTTTATAGTTGATGGATCAATAGCAGTGGCAATATTCTTTGTGCTTTCTGGCTTTTTCTATTGTAATACAAAGTCTTTTTCTGTAGAACGTTATTTTAATGGTATACAGCGAAAAGTGTTACATATCTATCCTGCCCACATTATAATATTGCTTTTTGGAATGTTGTTTGCAAACTGTCATCTTGAGTGGAATGTTTCTTGTTTTACTGAATGGGGTAACAAATTTTGGAATTACCCAATAATGATGTCGGATTTTCTAAAAAGTGCATCGTGTTTGTTTATTAAAGATGCAGAAAATCAGATTAATCCTTCCGCATGGTATTTAGAATATGAAGTGTGGTTGTTTTTGATAATGCCTCTTATTATTGGAGTTATAAATAAAGTGGGGTGGAAATATTCATGGGGGCTATTGGCATTGGGCTTATTTGCTCTTTTCACCAATCAACCGATGTACAGTTTGATTTACTTAGTAGCAGTCTGCTGCATAGGAACTTTGGCTCGTTATATCACGCAAAAGAATGAATTGAAGTTTCTACAAAATAAGATTGTCCTTGTTATATGGATTTGTATAGCTGTGTTTTTACTTGCACATGTATATTGGGGAGCAGGTAAAATATACATGTTTTTTCGGGGTATTGGTGCGGCGATGATTGTGATTGTTTTTTGGAAATATAACTTTGACGAAATAAAAAAAGTAAAATGGCTTGAATTTCTAGGCAATATTAGTTTTGAGTTTTATATAGTTCAGCATATAGCATTACTTGCATTTAGGCCCTTATTTGTTAATCCTATCATTTATTTTGTATCAACACTAACATTTACAGTAGTAGTTGCATGGTGGCTTAATAAGTATATATCAACAAAGGCTGTAAAGTTGTAATTTTAATGTTATAATGTTTTTCGATATCTTATATTCTTTTATTCAATTGACCAAGCACATTTTGTTTGGCAAAAATATAGATGTAGTTCTATATTATCCGCAGCATTTCAATCGTTCAACTAAAGGTACGAATCCTTATTTTGATTTGATAGTTGAGGTTTGTAAAGAGAATGGGGTGAAATATCTTATAATGGAAGAACCTGATGGTGGGACTTCTAATCCTCGTGCTCCTCAGTGTATGAAAGCAGATGCTTTCTTTTGGATTGTGACAATAATGCGTAAGCTAATGCGTATTAGTCATAAAGGAAAAATATCTGTAGAGATAGATGCGAAGATAGCTCATGTTTGGGATGCAATTACCTTTCATAGGTTTAGAGCAAAGAGATATATTACAATCTCAAACTCTATGATTGATGTTTTAGCCGAGTTGAGTCCAAATGGTGTTGTGTACGACTATCAACATGGAATTATATTTAATGGACATCCCGGGTATTTTATAGAGAAAGACAAATTGACACCCTCATATACAAAGTGTAACAGACGTGTGATGCTATGGGGAACACTTTACCGACATGCTTTTGAAGGAGCTTTGCCTAAAGATGAATTATGTAAGAGGATAAGGGTAGTTGGTTATCCAATACCAACTTCTGCGATTGATATTGTATATCAAAAACGAGAGTGCGTTGTAATATCTTTGCAAATAACATCAGATGGTGAAATGTGGTATAAGCATTCGCCTAAGATGTTGTATGAGTGCTTGGAGCAATTGGATAAATGGGGTTATAAGGTGTTGTTGAAGCACCATCCTCGTTTTAATAATGAGGTAGATTTGAGTGATGTCACCACAAAACATCCGTTTGTAGAGTTTACCACAAAAACATTAATAGAGTTGGTTCCTTTAGCTTTATTCCATATTACATGGAGTTCTACTACTAGTTTCGAATATGCAAATTTTGGTGTTCCTACTTTTTTCTTGGTTGATGAGGTGTTGTCTCATGGTACAACAATCTTTTATGAACAATATCGCTATCCTCTTTATGAAAGTATGAGTTTATTAGAGGTGGGAACACGGATAGCGGACAAGCAGGTTTATGAAGAAGATTGTAAGGTTGTAAAGGAATGGTATGATAGTGCATACGCTTCGTTTAACAAACAACAGGTATTAAAAATACTCACAGGAAATGAAGACTAAAAAGATAAAAGTGTTCCTTGGAGGATACGTTAATTACACTAATGCGCAAAATTTGAATTGTCGTGCTTTGGCAAAATATCTTAATAAGGGGAAGATTGAGTGTGCGGCAATGCTTTTCCCAAATGGTAATTTGAGTGTGGATAGTGATTTGGTTGGCATAAAGTTGTTTAAGTGTTTGCGTCCTCAACGTTATTTTCGTTATCTTACATATTTGAGAGGTATTATGTGGTGTGACGTGGCATATTTGCCAAAAGGTGAAATATGGGAGTTCTGTAGTAGGTGTCTGAAGTGGTTGGGTAAGAAGTCGTTCACCACTGTTGAGGGGGTCATATCAGGTACAAATCTAGATAAATCTATTGTATCTTATGGCTCTAAGGAAGCTATTGTAAACGTCTATAGCTTTACAACGAAGACCTATGCTATTACTAAATACATGTCTGAGAAGAATAAGGAATTGCTGGGGATTAATTCTGACGGAGTGCTGTATTTAGGTATTGACACAGAGCTATTTCAACCTCAAAGTAGACCTAGAGATAAGTTACATAATATAGCGTTTATAGGTAATAATATTCGCTATAAGGGTATTGATGATTTCTATGCAATAGCAGAGAAATTTCCGGAACTCACTTTTCATATAGTTGGTGGTGGTATTGGTTATGATGTAGTTGAGGAAATTAGAATCAAAGGACTGAGGAACTGTGTCTATCATGGTTTAATGAACCATACTCAAATATCGGAGTTTCTCAAAGGTATTGATTTACACATTTTCCCTTCACGTTCTGAAGGATTTCCTAAAGTTACACTTGAAACTGCATCCATGGGGGTGCCTTCTGTGGTATATGGTGATTATGGTGCTACAGAGTGGATAACCACTGGCAAAAATGGATTTGTAGTTAATACTGTAGAGGAGATTGAAGTTATTATTAAAAATCTACAACAGCATCCTGAGATGCTTGATCTTTTAGCAGAGGGGGCGATTAAACTTGCCAAGTCTTTCGATTGGCAGGTGCTGGCAAAGGATTGGGAAACTGTGATTGAGGATGTATATGCTGTATGATTACTTTTGTTCAGTTTGCTGTATTGGAATTTACCATAATTAATTTAAATATATGGGATTTTTCTTGACAAACTTAGGGCGTGATAAAGATAGACTATTCTTTTCTATTGAACAGTCAAAAAAGTATGGATATAAAATAGAACGGATACCTAGGATATATGGTAAAGATTTATCTTTAGAGGAGAGAAATAGAACTGTAAATTGTTTTAGGTTTGGGTGTGTTGTTGGACGTAGACCTCTTTTAGGTGAAATTGGTTGTGGATTATTGAAAGAGAATTATCCAATGGTGACACCTTCGGATTGGTGGCCAAGATGGGACAAATATGGAATTATAGAATTATATAATTGTAATACTAAGGTTTGTTGGCATAATAATGCAGAGTCAGGTTTTACGTCAGTTATAAGCCAATCGGAATCTAAAAAAACTGAGAATATGGTGTCTTTATGGCGAAAATTATATCATAAAGTGATGAGGCTAATAGGAATAGTTATTGATAATGTTTTGATGTTTTTTGAGAAATCATTGAAATTAAAGTGGTTATAACTATGAGTATTACACGTATTAATGAGCTTGACTACGTAAGGTGCATCGCAATGTTGATGGTTGTGATGGGACATGTGTTGTTGTTTAGCCTAAAGATTGAACATACGGCTTTAATTGCTATTATAGGTATATGCGAAATGCCATTATTTTTTGTAGTTAGTGGCTATTTGGCTCATAAAGATAGAGAAGAGAGTTTTAAAGAGACTATGTCGCGACTTTTGGTACGTTCAAGAACTTTGCTTGTTCCTCTAGTTGTGTGGTCTATTGTTCTAAATCTTTGTGATGAAAGGATTACATTTTCTTTGTCAATGGTTTATAGGGGAGGATACTGGTTCTTTATTGCTTTGTGGTGGTGTGATGTATTGAATACGTTTGCAGCTTACACCTCTAAAAAGTTTAAGTTTTGTATGGTAGCTGACATGGTACTTTATAGTTCAATATATGCTGTTATTTTATTGGGGCGTATCAAGGATATTGACCTTGGTGGAATATTGCCCATACAGAATGTGCAGTATTATTTTCCATTCTTTGTATTGGGGCTTTTGATGCGCAAATATAAATTTGTGAATGATGTGACTCTTAACAAGTATAGTTATGTTGTTGGTATGCTACTGCTGATTATTGGTTGGTATTTCTCATCGATAGAGAGTTTTGTCATTTGGTTTGTTGCAGCTTGTGGTGCTGTGGTTGTTGTATGGATGGCTTGTAGGGAGATAAACTCAGAGTTGAAAGTGGCAAAGATACTAAGTATAATAGGTAAGAACACATTACCGATATATGCAATTCATTATCTTTTTATTGCAATTATGCCATGTACATTGCGTGATGTGTTAAATATTCCCCATGGGTTCTTTTTTCAATTAGTGATAACTTTTGTGTATGCGGTGCTTGTAATTTTTCTGTGTTTGTTGGTTGATAGAATATTATCGCTAAATCCTATTACACGCATGATATTTTTTGGAGAAAGTAAGAAACGTGAGTGGTGATTTTTATCCATTTGTAAAAGAAATTAAGAATGCTAATTAATAAACCCATATACTTGGTGGTAACAGCTTTCTTCCCGTCTATGCAGTCTTTTCGGGGACCTTATGTCTATGACCAAGTGAAAGCTATAATGAAGGATGGGCGTTATCGGGTGGTGGTTATGATGCCGCAGCAATACTTTCATAAGAGCGATGACTATGATTATGACGGTATACATGTGTATCGTTTTATTCAGTATAATCTGCCTACTAATGCGTGGCCTGGAGCTGGAGACTATCTCAGCTTACGTTCTTTTGAAAAAGCGTTAAAACGTATAGGTATTATGTTTGAGGACATCGCAGTGGTGCATGCTCATGTAATCGGTAATGCAAAGTATGCCAACTTTGTGAAATATCACAATTCTAAGGCAACGACAGTGCTTCAGCACCATGGATATGATGTGCTCAGTCTTACAGATGGACGCTTTGCCAATATGCTATGGCACAGGAAACGTTGTATTAGTTATGGGATTAAATTGTGTAATAAAGTAGATTTACATGTGGGAGTTAGTAAGGAAATACTTCGTTATTTGGAAGCCTATGAGGGGATTTGTTTGAAGGATAAATATGTACTGTATAATGGGGTTGATACAACGAAATTTTATTGGGCAGGAGAAGTGCATACAGGCTTTAATATTGGTTGCGTTGCTAATTTTTGGAAGCTTAAAGATCAAATTACGCTTATAAAAGCTGTCGAAATTTTAGTCAATAATGGGTATAGGAATATCCGTGTTTCGTTTGTTGGGACTGGTTATACTCGTGAATCATGTGAACGTTATGTGTGCGAACGTGGATTGACAAAGTATTTTGAATTTCAAAATGAAGTTGACCATCGTCAACTAAATGCTTTCTATAATACTTTGGATTTATTTGTTCTTCCATCTTACTGGGATGCCTTTGGGTGTGTCTATACTGAGGCTTATGCTTGTGGCGTGCCTTTTATGACGGCCAAAGGTTCTGGTATCACAGAATATATACGAGATGAAGATTTTGACAATTGGGTGATTGAACCACACGACTACAAGGCACTTGCTCGAAATATTAGCCACTACATTAAAAACCGAGAAAAGCAGATACTTAAATATCCTGTAGATATAAATGAACTTATAGAACCATTTGTGAATTATTTAACACAAAAATGAATAGCAATATTATTTTAATTTTATCTGTAATCATAGCATTCTCAAATTCACTATGTATTGGGCTTCCTATACCTCAGACTGCTTATTACGGATGGTTTGCTTTTATTGGTTTAATAGGTCTTATCAATGGTGTGAGGATTAATGTTACGATGGTATTATTTATAATAGCATGTGTTTTATCTATTCTTATCAATGATATCCCGTCCATATTTCAGGCTGAATATAGGTTGATTTCTTTTTGTTTAATGATTTTAGCAATTGGACCATTAAATGAAGGAAATGCATCGAATAAATTTAAATGGAATTTGTATGGTTTAATAAACAAGGTTATTATAGTCGGTACATTAATTTCGTTTGGTGGATATTTGGCACATATTCCATTGTTTCATGGGTGGTCCGGATTTAATGGATTTACTAATCATAGTATGACAATGAGTAGTATTGGTGGTATATCATCTTTACTTTGCTTTAAGTTATTTCTTGATGAAACAAATAATCCTGATACAACTTTTTATAAAAAATGGGGCTTCTTGGGTGCGTCTGTTGCATCTGTTCTTGTTAGTTTTTTAGGTGCATCTCGTGCTGCATTGGGAGCTACGTTTGTTGCATTATTCTTTTATTTATGGTTTTATTTGGGCAATGTGGGTAAATTCATGAAATATTTAATTGTGGCTCTATTTCTTGTGGTTGTCTCATCTCCTGTATGGTATCCTTATACTGAAAGAGTGCGTGAAAAAACAGAGGCGCGTAATGCAATGGGAGGACAGTTTTCAAGTAGGGATGATATGTGGAATGCTAGAAAAGCGGAGTTTGAATCGAGCCCAGTTCTGGGAATAGGATTCTCTAGTGTTGACCTTAAGAAGTCGGCTGACAGTGTGCGTGCTAATGGTGGCATTGAACCAGGTACCAGTTGGTTTTTTATGTTGTCATCAGTTGGACTATTAGGAACATTATTCTTTGCCATATTAGTACTAAAACCAATAATAAAGTATATGTTCAATGCAAAAAGGTATCCACTGCAATTGCTGTTAGTGATAACTTTATTGGTATGGCGAAGCATCCATCTTTTTGCGGAGGGCTATATTATGGCTGCAGGTGACTTTTCTTTTTTGCATGTGTGGATATTGATAGCTTTGGCCAATGTAATCGTGGATAATAAATATAAAATAACACAAGAGTAAATATGATAGAAATAATAGATGCTATTGATAAGTTCAAGAATTTAGAGATTGAATGGAATTCATTATTTCATAATGCTAATGATGTAACATTTTTCCAAACATTTAAGTATAATTGGATTGCTTGGGAGACGTTTGCAACCAAAAATGATAAACTTTATATTATAACATACCGTACTAATGATAAAGAATTGCAGGCTATATTCCCTTTTTACATAAATGAAAAGAGATTCTTAAAGTTTATAAATGATAGACATACCGATTTTTGTAATATTATTATATCGAAAGAGGTTGTAGCTATATATAATTTGATGAACGATGTCTGGAAATTTGTAGAGGAAGATAAGTTGATAAAGCTCCTGTTGCTTGATAATGTAGTTTCTAATTCTCCTATTTTGACATATTGGAAAGTGTTTCAAGGCAATGCTTTCGTTTTTTCGCAAACAGAACACTCATGGTTAAACTGTCCTAAATCTGAGAATATTTTTAGTGAGTTTCGACACTTAAATGCCAAAGAACGGAAGCGTTTGGTTACACTTGGCAAAAAAACGGTTCAATGTAATATGAAAATTTTTAATATTGCCAATGAACCTTATCCGGAACATGTGATAAATCGAATTATACAATTGATGATTGATTCTGGTTTACGTTCGTCATCATATTTAAGTGATACTATGAGGTTATTTATGCGTAAACTTTACGAGAATGGGTTGGTAGAATTGCCTGTTCTATATGACAATGGTGAGCCAATATCGTTAGGTTTTGTATTTGTGAATGAGCAGAGAACTTATAGTATGAGATGGGTGATATTGTATAAATCAGGCCAATTCAATTTGTGGAATAATGTGAGGTACATTGTTGAAAAATCTCAAATTGGTGGCTCTGTTGTTGATTTTGGTCGCGGTGGCTATGATTATAAAATGCAAAATTTCCGACCCCAAGTAGAAAATCTCTATCGCTTTATGGCATCTAAAACCAAGTGGGGGAATTGGTATGTGCTGTTTAAGATTGCTGCTTCACATATGCGTAAAACTTTAAAAAAATATAAAGGCTGATGAAGGTTTTTGCTTTTCTTGCTGAACCTGCCAGTTATACGGTAGATCGAAATCTTAGAGTCTATGTGCCAATGGGAATAGATTACTGTTATCTATTGGGCGATAGCGAGGCAAAAAATACAGGGGGTGAGGGGAAGAAGGATGTGTTTGCAGACCTGTCGAAATGGAGACAGTGGTGTTATATGCGACGTGTACTCAAGGAATACGATACTGTTATATTTAACGGATATACAGGCTTGTCGTTTTTTATGCTGTTTGTCTTAAATGTATGGTATAGTAAATCTATTGGTATAGACTCTGACACTCAGTATAGAGAACCGGTAGGGCTGTTTAAACGTTGGATAAAACGCATGTATCTAAGCATAGTGTTTGGAAACAAACATATTTATGGTCTTGCTGGTGGTAGTTATACACACAAAGACTTGTTTCGTAAGTTTGGTATGGCGCAAGAGAGGGTTCTGTTGATGCCGATGGTGGTAGATAATGTACATTTTGATAACAAGGAGTATAAGCAGAAAAAAACAGATATAATGCGCTTCGTATATGTTGGGCGATTGATAGAGTGTAAAAATATAGATTTTATGATTCGTGCTTTTTTGGTTTATCACCAAAAATATGCAAATAGCGAATTACATATTGTGGGAAAAGGAACTTTAGATGAAATGCTTAAGAATAGGTATGCGTCATGTGGCTCTATCTTTTGGGATGGACCAAAGTATGGCAACGATCTATTGGATGTTTATCGTCAGAATCATGTGTTGGTGTTGCCTTCTACTTATGAACCTTGGGGATTGGTTGTTAACGAGGCCATGTCAGCAGGAATGCCAGTGCTCGTGAGTAATGAGGTGGGGGCACATTATGATCTTGTAGATGGTAACGATACAGGTTTTGTGTTTGATGCATACGATGAACAGGCACTTGTTAATGTCATGGAACAAATATCAAGCGTCGACACATATAAGAAATGTTCTGATAATGCGTATAAGTTTATGCATAATTATTGGAACTATTCACTCTATCGTAGGTGTTTGGAAGAATTTATAAACAAAACTGCATGATGAAAAAAATAATAAAAAAAGTTCTGCTATGGTTCTCAAGCATATTATATCATAATAAAAAAAGTAAGATAGTGTATTATCATGACGTGTATAGCAATAAGAAATACACTGATATGGGTACTTCACTCAATATGTTTGCACAGCACATTAAGGTTATACGAAAAGCTGGCTTTACCATAAAAGCTAAAATAGAGAATCCTAATAAAGAGGTGATGATATGCTTTGACGATGGCTTCCGTGGCATTTATGATACCAAGCAGTTTTTCATAGATAATGGTTTGCGTCCAACAGTTTTTCTTGCGATAAGCTTGATCGGAAAGCCGGGGTATCTCAATAAAGATGAAATTCTTGAACTCCAGAAAGAGGGCTTTGTATTTCAGTGTCATGCTTGGAGCCACAGCGATTTAACTGAATTTACTAAAGAGGAATTGGTACAAGAACTTTATGAATCGAAAAAAACACTCACAGAATTTTTGGGTAAAACGGTGGATGAAATATGTTTCCCTATAGGTTATTTTTCGCAATTAGTACTTGATGAGTGTAAACGTTATGGTTACAACACTATGTATTCCAGTATACCAGGTAATTATTTTGACCAACTGTATGCGGATGGTTTGCGGACTCGTAACCTGTTGCAGTTTGCTGATACCAATGAAGCAAAACTTATACTGCATGGTGGCAATGATATGATACATAATAGATATGTTAAAATGCACTGGAAAGGATAATAGTTATGAATATTTTCGTAATTGCTACAACCTTACAAGCCGGGGGAGGTATAACAATATATAAGCAGTTTTTATCGCATCTGCCAAAGTATATAGGGCAAAACAAATATTGGATATTTATTAATCCCATACTGCCGAAAGTGGTGATAGAGGGAGTAACATATATATCTTTTCCTCTACAATCTAAGTTAAAACGAATTTTGTTTGAAGGCAAATTGCTACAAAATGAAATTGTAAAGTTGGGAGTAAAGCCTGATGTTGTGGTTTCACTTCAGAACAATGGATATAAGAAGATCGGGGGAAGTAAGCAGATTGTTTATTTTCATCAGTCATTGCCGTTGTATCCGGGAGTTTACAATCCTTTCAAACGTACAGAAAGAACATTGTTCAATTATAAGCATATTTTTCCTCGCATAGTAAAGCGTACATGGGTTAAAAATACACAGTTTGTTGTACAAACACCTATTGTGAAAAAACGTTTTGTATCATACTTTAGTGTTCCTACGGAAAATGTTCATGTATGTTTTCCGGATGTTGAGAAGGTGAATATTACGCAGTGTAAAACCTATAATTGGGAAGATAATAAGAAACATTTCATATTTGTTGGTGATGATTCTAAATATCGTAATGGTTGCACTTTGGCAAAAGCCATGGGAATATTAAGTAAACAAAATCCGGTATTGGCGGAGGATATAAAAATTCATGTAACAAGTTCTGCAGAAAAAGCTCCTATAATGTACAATGAGGTAGTTAAGAATGGTGTAGACAAAAATTTCGTATTTGAAGGTATTATAAAGCATGATAATTTATTGAGTTACTATAAATCTGCTGCAGCTTTAGTTTTTCCGAGTTCGATTGAGACAGTCGGTTTGCCATTACTTGAAGCGGCAGCCTTTGGACTTCCAGTTTTGGCGGCTGATGTAGATTATGCTCATGAAGTGTTGAATGGTTATGATGGAGTAGTTTATACAGATGTGCATGATTATGAAGCTTGGGCAAAGAATATAGTGACGTTTAGTCTAAATCACAAACGATATAAACCTTTGCCGCAAGAACGAGAAAGTGACTGGGGTGTTTTTTTTGATTTGATAAAGTAGACATTAAGTTAAAATAACGTCAAATAGAAATGTTAGACCTTTCTGTAATAATCCTTACATATAATGAGGAAAGACACATTGCACGAAGCATTGACAATGTAAAACGTATAGCAAAACAGGTATATGTAGTGGATAGCTACTCAACCGATAAAACCTGTGACCTAGCGCGTGAACATGGTGCAATAGTATTCCAAAACAAGTATGTGAATCAGGCACAGCAATTTATTTGGGCTATGGAAAATTGCCCAGTTAAAACAGCATGGACTATGCGTATGGATGCCGATGAATATCTTACTGATGAATTAATAGCAGAGTTGGAGAAGAAACTACCTTCGCTACCCGCTAGTGTTACAGGATGTATGCTTCCGCTAATGGTGAAGTTTCTTGGGAAGCCCTTAAAGCATGGAAAAATTCGAAAAATTCAGATTTTACGTTTGTGGCGTACGGGAAAGGCCATGATGGAACAGCGTTGGATGGATGAACGTTGTTATGTGACCGAGGGGGAAACGGTTACTATGAATAACTATTTCATAGATGAAAACCTGAATGGTATACATGCGTGGACTCAAAAGCACAATAACTATGCCAACCGTGAGATTGTAGCAGCTTATGAAGGCTATTGGAACGACTCTGTTTCAGGAGGAAATGGATTGGAGAGCCGAAACAAGGAGAAGGGAAAGTATTATAAACTGCCCAAATTCTTACGTGCGTTCATCTATTTCTTCGTTCGCTACATCTGCTTTGGTGGTTTTCTTGATGGTAAGCCCGGTTTTATTTGGGCTACATTGCAGGCATATTGGTACAGGTATCTTATAGATGCCAAGATTGAGGAGATGGAATATTATATAGGAAAGAACCCTACACCGCAAGAGATGCGAACATATTTTAAAGAACGATTCAATATAAACGTTGATAAATGAGCAAGAAAGTCTTAATTCACAGTCTTATCTTCAGCCCCGACGGTGTTTCCACTGCATATCTCTATAACGATATCGCGCTTAGATTTCAAAAGGAAGGTTACGAAGTAGTAGTACTTTCTACAACGCCGCACTTTAATGTGGTAAAGGAACAACTGGCAAAACAACCTCTAAAGTGGAAAATTCCCGGAATTTATAAGGAAAGTAATTTCCATGGTATAAAAGTGATACATGTGCCACAGAAGAAGTTCAAGAGCACTGCATTACGCATTCTTGGTTTTGTTTATTGGCATATCATTTCATTTATCCTTGGTTTGTGCATACGCAATGTTAGTGTAATAGTATCACCCTCGCCACCCCTCAGCATAGGAATGCTCAATCTCATTCTTGGTAAACTAAAAGGTTGCAAAGTCATATATAATGTGCAGGAGATTTACCCCGATATCCTAAAGAAAAAGACAGGACCGATAATTGCTTGTTTAAAGAAAGTTGAACGTTGTATTTACAACAAATCTGCTGCAATCACTACCATTGACGATGTTTTTTATAATACAATTGTGAGTCGCTTTGATGACCCAAGTAAGTTGCATATCATTCCCAATTTCGTAGATACTGACCTCTATAACCCGACTAATGTAGAACCTCTTGACGAAAAAATCTTTCCTAAAACCAATTCGTTGAAGTTGCTCTATGCCGGAAATATAGGGCATGCGCAAGATTGGCGTCCGTTGGTGGCATTGGTAGAAAAGACAAAAGAACTGAATGTAGAGTATTTTGTGATAGGTATGGGAGTACAGCGTCAATATTTGGAACAACAGAAAGCAGAGAAGCGATTGGATAAGTTGCATGTACTCGATTATCAACCTCGCCATCTGATGCCAAGTATATTGGCATACAGTGACGTGCAGTTCATCTTTATGGCACCCGAGATGGAGATGATGGGATTCCCGTCTAAAGTTTATACTATTATGGCGTGTGAGAGACCATTGCTTATATGTTCCGGAGATAAAACACCTATCGTAAACTTCACCAAGGATCATAACTGTGCAAAGCTCATTACTGAGAAGGATTTTGATAAGAAGGTAGATGAAATGGCGCAATGGCTGGCATCGGTATCGCGTGAAGAGCTTCAGAAAATGGGGCGTAACGGATATGATGTGATACAGCGCTATTACACAAAAGAAAAGGTAACAAAACAATATGTTGATTTGGTAAATAAAATAATATGAAGATACTTATAACCGGAATCCATGGCTTTGTAGGAAGTAATATCGTAAAAGCCATGGGACGGAATCATGAGATTTACGGCCTTGACATTGTTGCTCCTGAAAAGGAGGGTGTGGTCAAGACCTTTTCCTGGAAAGACCTTGATGAAAATAAGATTCCACAAGTAGATGCTGTTATCCATCTTGCCGGTAAGGCACATGATTTGAAGAAAACATCGGGGCCGGAGGTATATTTCAAGATTAATACCGGATTGACACAGAAAATCTATGACTGGTTCCTTCAGTCATCGGCCGGAAAGTTTATTTTCTTCTCGTCTGTAAAGGCTGCTGCCGATTTTGTTCCGGGCGATATTCTCACTGAGGATATTGTTCCTAATCCTGTGGGGCCTTACGGTGAGTCCAAGATTAAGGCTGAAGAGTATATTTTGTCTCATCCTGCAACCGGTAAGCAAGTGTATATCCTGCGTCCCTGCATGATACACGGTCCCGGTAACAAAGGAAATCTCAATCTGCTTTATGATGTGGTGAAAAAAGGGATACCTTGGCCGTTAGGGGCGTTTGAGAACCGACGTTGTTTTACTTCTATTGGCAATCTTTGTTTTGCCATTGAGGGTTTGCTTACCAAAGATGTCGCTTCGGGTATCTACAATATGGGAGATGATGAATCTTTGTCTACGAACGAGCTTATTGCAGTCATTTGCAGTGCGTTGGGTAAGAGGGCACATATCTGGCATCTGCCTAAGGGATTGATGAATGGCATGGCAAAAGTGGGAGACATTTTGCATCTGCCGCTGAACTCGGAGCGTTTGACGAAACTTACCGAGAACTATGTGGTTAGCAATGCCAAAATAAAAAGGGCACTGGGGGTAGATAGAATGCCCATACGTGCCGAAGAAGGACTAACACAAACCGTTAAATCATTTGCAAATACAAAATAAGTATGGTCGTATATCTGTTGATAGCAGTATTATTGCTTGTTCTTGAATTGGCATATTTCAAGGTTGCCGATAAGTGTAACATTATAGATAAACCTAATTTACGTTCGTCGCACAGTTCTATCGTGTTGCGCGGTGGTGGTATTATTTTTTTGTTTGGCGCTTGGCTTTATGCCGCCTTTTATGGTTTTACATGTCCGTGGTTCCTGTTGGGACTCACCATGTTGGGTGGCATCAGTTTTGCTGATGATATTCATTCGGTACCCAATAAATTTCGACTGATTGTACATTTCGCCGCTATGACACTCATGTTTTATCAGTGGGGAATTTTACTGCCTGAGTATTGGTGGGTGGTTATCATTGCACTTATAGTATGTACCGGCATTATCAATGCTTATAACTTTATGGACGGCATTAATGGTATCACCGGTGGTTATTCATTGGCGGTATTGATTCCCTTGTTGCTCTTGAATATGCAGGAGGAATACACCGATAACAACTTCATTATTGTGACTTTGTTGAGTGTATTGGTGTTCTGTCTGTTCAACTTCCGTACCAGGGCAAAATGCTTTGCCGGTGATGTGGGTAGTGTCTCCATCGCATTTATTTTGCTCTATTTCCTGGGCTCTTATATTTTGCAGAGCGGAAACTATTGGGCTATAGTGCTGTTGATGGTATATGGTGTGGACAGTGTACTCACTATCTGTCACCGTATCATGTTGCACGAGAATATTGGTCAACCTCACCGCAAACATGCTTATCAACTGATGGCTAATGAATTGCATATTAAGCATGTGACAGTGTCCACCATTTACATGGCTTTGCAGTTGGTAATTTCTTTGGGAGCCATCTATCTGCCGGTAAACAAGTATCTGTATCTTGTAGTTGTACTGATACTGCTGTGTACAGCCTATATATTGTTCAAAAAGAAGTATTATCATTTGCACGAAGAGTATCTGCGTGCTAAAGCTAACGAAAGGAATAATGGAAATTAATAACCAATTGCTTGATGAATTGTTGTCTCAGGCCGAGAACAATGAGAGACGCCGTGTCAATCTCGATTTGCGTAATGGCGATGGAGACACTTCACAACGTATGCTCAATGCCTTGCAACCGGGAACGCATGTTCCTATTCATCGTCACACAACGACTAGTGAAACTGTAATTCTGCTTAGAGGTCATGTCACTGAACTTTTCTATAACGAAAAAGGGGTTGAATGCGGTCGTCATGAATTGAATCCCGCGAAAGGTGTTTATGGTGTTCAGGTACCTGCCGGAATGTGGCACACTCTTGTTGTGCATGAACCTTCTGTTATCATAGAGATGAAAGATGGTGCTTATGTGCCCCTTACCATGGATGATATTTGGCAATACGAATAAATTCCGGTTTATTATTGAGAAGATAAAACGAATGGCTGACAATAGAATCTACTGTCAGCCATTCGTTTTTATTAACTCATACTCGTGAATACTCCTTCACACACTCAAAGCACGGGCATCCCTTCATCGGATTCAAATCATGATGCCCCACAATCAACGCTTTCGGAAACTGTCGCCGTAACTCCCTCAACAAAGCAAGCAGCGAGCCTTTTTGCTCCAAAGTACGCGTATCCTTCGGCTTTCCTTCCGCATCCAGCCCGCCTTCATAGCAAATACCGACCGAATGAGCGTTATGGTTCCTGCAATGTGCCCCGACCTTTTCAATAGACCGTCCCCGATGGATTTCCGTAAGCATCCGATAAAGTACCCGTTTTCTCTGTCATATTTTCATAGCACCTTTGC